>Ga0255769_10004978_pt1 | contig 12690 bp, 11 predicted proteins | sample 041ome_9_FD_179637 | JGI IMG/M metagenome (GOLD analysis project Ga0255769, IMG submission 179637) | Coastal salt marsh microbial communities from the Groves Creek Marsh, Skidaway Island, Georgia - 041413US metaG (version 2) | ecosystem: Environmental > Aquatic > Marine > Intertidal zone > Salt... | reverse complement strand
CAAGTAAAATTCCTCTAAACCTCAATTTCTGTGCCCATATATTGTGTTGGATAACCATTCATGAAATAGTAATCCGCACACAATATATTGTATTGACGCTGCATTTGAAACAATTGGGATTCCAACTGCGCAGCATAATCCGAAGACACCAACTCTTGTTGCCCATTGTACTCCTCTTCGGGGTAAAGTCCAAATGACTCTATGTCGTCCATCATTTCGTAAAATTCCTTGTCCGCCTTGTCTTCATTGGCTATCATCTCATAGCAAAACTTCAAGTATTCTTCATCAATTTCCTCTTCAGAAGGCTCTTGTGAAAGATGAGAAGTATCCAAATCCTCCAAAGTCAATGGTCCTTTGTCGCAAACTTCGTCTTCTAGTGTTTCTGCCGCTGCTGCATTGTCTTGATGCGCATTGAACTTGTTTCCACCCTTGTTTTTAATGAGTACCCAAAATACATGTGGAGATTTAGCATAATACAACTTTACGGGTTCGCTGCCGTCGAGTTTCTCCATCAAATCCTTGCATTCAGGAGTATCAAAGACCCGTTCAAAATAGACAAACGCGCGATTTTGAATGCTCTTTCCGTCACTGCGACGCTGTTCCACCAAATCCACATAACTTACCTTTCCAATCTTCATCCTGCGAAACGTGTTTTCAATGTCCTTTTTCTTAATATTGCCATATACCGATGGAATAAACAAGGAAAGCTCTTGTCCTCCTCTCAATCGCAACACCAAATGGAGTGTGGATTCCTTTTGAATGTTGTAATCAGAGAGACTTCGACCGTCTTCCAATTGCTTGCCAGCAAAGATCAAGCGCTGTTGGTCAGGCGGGATGCCCTCCTTGTCCTGAATCTTCTGCTTGACATTGTCAATGGAATCAGATGGTTCCACTTCCAACGTAATGGTCTTGCCAGTCAATGTTTTCACGAAAATCTGCATGTTGTTTGATTACTATAAACCGCTAAATGATGCATTCCATAATGCTGAAAAGGGACTATCAATTTTATGAAAAAGGAAGGGTCTTTTACGAATATGCGCCCAATTTTCCTCAAAACCTATCTTTCTGTAATTTATAATGTCGGTTCAACACAATCTAAATATACAAAATTACAGTTTAGAGGAATTACTGGGGTTGTTTAATTTGAATTACCAATTGCAAGTGGAAGACATGAAACGTGCGAAGAAAAAGGTACTCATGATGCACCCCGATAAATCGCGAAAGGATCCTAAATATTTCCTGTTTTACAAAAAGGCATACGAAATCATTTACCAATTTTATGTGCAACAACAAAAGCAAAACATGGCTGTCAATCAAGAATCGGCAAAAGTATATCATAATATGGATGATCATCATGCCGAAACCACCAAGCAACAAATCAATAAACAAATGGAGAAAATGGAAGGTTCGTCTTTTCAAAACAAATTCAACACCTTGTTTGAAGAAAACATGTCACAAAAACCAGACCCAACAAGAAACGAATGGTTCACGCAAGAAAAGGCGTCTTTTGATGTTCCCAGTGAAGGCGTTTCTTCGAAAAACATGGGTCAGGCCTTTGATCAAATGAAACAACAATCCTCGGGTTTAGTCAAATATCAAGGCGTGCAAAATTTAATGCAACAAGGGGGTGGTTCCTCTTTATACGACGACAATGACAACCAATCCTATGTTTCGAGTGATCCCTTTGGAAAATTGAAATTCGATGATTTGCGCAAAGTCCATAAAGACGAAACAGTATTTGCAGTAAGTGAAAGTGATTATGGTAAAATGCAAACATTCAATAATGTCGATGAATTTACACGGGCACGTAATCAACATAGTTACGATCCAATGGAACATGAAAAAGCAAACCAAATGTTACAACAACAGGAAAAAGAACAACAACAGCGACTAATGCAACAAGAATATCAAGCGAAAATACAAAATCAACAATATGCTGAAAAAAACAAAACTGTATTAGCTTCCTTTTTACAAATAAAAAACAAATAACTTAAAACTATAATTTGCACATAATAAAAATGTTTTTCCAACTTTTATTATGTTTAGGCACATTGCCAATTATATACGCATCAACTGAAAGAGTCTTATTTGAAACCGATGTTGGTAATGATATTACTCTTTGTATTCTGGTTTTTTTCATATCTATTTTAACGACTATTGGTGGCGTGGGTGGTGGTGGATTATTAATCCCAACCTACATGTTGCTATCCCAATTTACTTTAGAGGAAGCCATCCCTCTTTCCATTATTACTATTTTAGGCGATACCACTGTTCGTGTTATATCTCTATATTATGCCAAACATCCCCATAATCATAATCGGGATCTAATCAATTATGCCCCTCTTTTGTTACTTGTTCCGTTTGATGGTAACAGTTCTTTTGTCGGAGTTTTAATGGCAAGTTGGAGTCCTAAATTATTCACTATACTATTTCTAATAGTCATTTTGATAGCCACATTATACAAATCCTTGCGTAAAGCAATACAAACATTTTTAAAGGAAAACAAGTATTTGGAAGATGAACATTGTGGGTATGAATTGGTTATGATCGATGGTATTGGTCGTTACATTGATTGTGCATCATTGATTTTAGATGATGAATCCCATGGTGACCCACCCCACGACAAGTACATCAAAACCATGCTTTTAGTGTGTTCGATAGGAATGGTTAGCGCATTTAGCATGACCCGTCCATTATTAGAACCTTGTGGATTCGCATATGGACTTCATATTATGGGACAATTCGTGGTGATTTCCGGATTCGGGTTGTATATGGTATATTACATAATCGACGATTATAAATCAAAACAAAACAAACAATATTTGTTTTTAGAAGGCGATATCAATTGGAATCATTCTAATATTTGGAAGTTTATAGGTATTGGTACATTAACAGGAGCTATTTCTACTTATGTGGGAATTGGGGGAGGTATGTTGGTGACTCCCATTATGATCCAATGCGGAATGATTCCAGAAGTGGTTATTGCCACTACTTCTATGAGCACCTTCTTTTCCAGTATAATATCTTGCATTAATTATTTGGCAAAAGGGCAATTGCGTTACGACTATGGATTCGTATTAGCCGGATTTAGCGGGTTGGGCTCGTATATTGGATTGCAATTCTCTGCATATATTTTGCAAAAATGGAAACGTCAGTCGAATTTAATATTTATGGTATCGCTTATTTTATTTGCAAGCACAATATTGCTTTCATACAATGCTTTTTCAGATAGTTCCATCTTTAAAATAGAGTTTGGAGATATTTGTGCGCACTAAATATATCATTATCTTGTAATGGTATATTTTCATAAACTGTATTACTTACTTACAAGTCCTTATGGATTTAGTGTTATCCCTGTTATTCACATTTATATGAACAAAAATTTAATTTACAAACATCTAAATACAAGAAGCAATAAAAAAGGGATTCAATAAGTTTTCTTTATTGTATTGCAATGGATATTTTGTGGAAAAATTGAAGACTTTTCCTCCAGCATATAACAATATTGCATGAGCAGCACATGTATCCCATTCACTTGTGGGTGCAATACGTGGATATATATCTGCCTTGTTTTCAGCAATATATAGCAATTTAAGGCTGCTTCCGGTTTGCAGCAAAATGGGATCAGGAAATTGTTCAATATATTCTTGTGTTTCTTTGTTTAAATGAGATGATGAAGCCACAATACGGGAGTTTTTTTGGAAAAGAGTATACTTTGAATTGACATGTAATTGTTTCTTTTTTTCATGATGCACTTTAAAACTGCCTAATCCCTTTGCTCCATAATAAATTTCTCCGGTAACAGGAATACTAACCATACCAAACACGGGTGTTCCTAAATAACATAATCCAATATTTACTGTAAATTGACCATTTTTTTTCACAAATTCTTTTGTTCCATCGATTGGATCAACCAACCAACAATAATTATATTGACAGCGTTCTTCATAAGGTTTATTTTTATTTTCTTCGCTAATAATGACAACTTCATTTTCCTTAAAATAGGTTTTATTGATAGATTCTAGTTTTTCGCATATGATTGAGTTCGCAATTTCATCTGCCATGGTCAAAGGACTTTTGTCTTCTTTATAAACCACCTTAAAATCCTTATAATAAATTTCCAATATGGCTTCATTACAACGTTGCATTAATTGAATGAAACTAGTAATAAAAGAGTCGTTTTGGTAAAACATGTTAAATATAAATCATATTTATATTTAATAAATTTGCAAAGAAATAATTATGTGCTTTCTTGTGAGTCAGACCTCGGAAATCGTCTCATATTAATCGGACTATATTCATTACGGCTCGCTGAGTTCGGAATTTTATACAATACCCATTTTGCGTACCCTAATGCACTAACAGATACAAAAATAGAAATACTTGATACCATAATCGGTTTTTCATTTAATATTGCACCATAACTAAAGGTGGTTATACAACTCAACATTTGTAACAAAATAAAATTCGTGTTTAAAGAATGCGTATCTTGGATTTGATATACGTGAATAACTTGCGGTAAATATAATACGAAATTAACACATGCAGTTACATAACCCAACAATTGACCAATTTCATAACTATCCATTACTTAAAACAATAAGCATATCATTATATTGTTTTAATATAACTTGTTAGTCCTCTTCGTTTTTGAAGTGGTTTATAGTAATCCTTTGTCTTGTAAATATTCGATGATTTCCCATACATTGTGCTCAATGGGTTCAGAACCATTTAATACTATTTCTGCATGTTTTGGTTCCTCAAAAGGAGAAGAAATGCCCGTGAATTCTTCTATTTTACCTTGACGAGCCAACGCATACAATCCCTTTACATCGCGTTTTTCACATTCTTCCAAATCAGTTTTCACATATACTTCAATATATTTTCCTTGCGCACTGATTAATTCGCGATTATAAAGGCGATCATCTTCGAAGGGAGCAATATTAGCAGCCACGGCAACACCGCCATGTCGTGTAACTTCACTGCAAATATATCCAATGCGACGAATATTAATACTGCGATCTTTTACACTAAATCCCAACCCTTTACTCAAATGTTGGCGTACAATATCGCCATCCAGGTACGTAATATTACGATACGATAACTCCCGAATCTTAGACATGACAAAATTAGCCACCGTTGATTTACCAGAACCACTGAGTCCTACAAAATACAAAGTAAAACCTTGTTGATTCATTGGTTTGTAACTATCATACAAGATCTTTGCCACATTTGGGAAAGTGAACCATTCTGGAATAGGTGTTCCGGTTTTCAACATTTCCCTTTGTTGTGTTCCAGAAATATTCTTAATATCATGACTATCTTTATTCACCTCATCAATGGGCATATAAGTACCAGCCATTTCGTCTTTGCAATCTTTTGGTAAAGTATATACAATGAGTTTGGAAACAATAGGAACAATACCAATTTCATCTGCATATTCCATCAACAATGTTTGTGCGTCATAAGGTCCGTAAAAATCACTGCCATCTTCACGTTTATAAGAAGGTCCAGCATGATCACGTCCCACAACAAAATGGGTGCATCCATAATTTTTACGGATTTGTGCATGCCATAGTGCTTCGCGAGGACCAGCCATACGCATGGCCAATGGCAATAATGACAATTTAGCGCTGTCTTTATCGTATGATTTCATTAATTCTTTATAACATTTCACTCGTGTATGATAATTTACATCACAATTTTGTGTCATACCCACCACAGGATGCAATAATAATTTGGCATCTTCACCAGCCATTTTCATAGCATACTGAGTAAGTTCATAATGAGAGCGGTGCATGGGATTGCGTGTCTGAAACCCTACAACTTTGGTCCATCCTTTGGCCTTAAAAAAGGCTTTGGTTTCTATAGGTTGCAAACGATGTTCGCAAAAATCATAATGAGGAGGCAATTTCGCCTCCATAAAAACACCTCCCATATTATATATTTTTCCTTGATTTTCATATTCTCTTAAAATAGATACCCAAGGATGATTTTTATCATCTGCACCATATACCTTTTCACTTTCTTTGGAAATATCCGGTTTATAAATACTCTTGTCTCCGCGAATATCCATAATGGCCAAAGGTAATCCTGTTTCATGTTTCAATGTTACGTAATCGCAGTGAATCAGTTCCTCTTTTTGCTTTTCATCAATGCACAATGTAATAGGCATAGACCAAAGAGAACCATTTGCTAAACGCATGTTTTCTACACAACTCACATAATCATGTTCTGCCATAAATCCTTGCAAAGGATCAAAACCGCCATTTACTAACAATTCTAAATCACACACCTGTCGTTCATTTAAAACAACGCATTTTAAGTTTGCTGCGCGTTCTTCAAATGTTTTACCTTTATCCTCCATGTATTCTTTATAGTGGTGTAAAGGAACACTACATGCTGACCCACAGTCTTGCATTATATACAATAATCATACTGTATATAGTACAAAATTTTTCATTATTATTCATATAATCTTTGCGTTTGACTTCGTCGTAAAACGGGCGGTGGAGGACCGCATATATTGTCTTGTGTGGTATCAATAAACAATCGATGTCCTATTACATCATCATCCACATCTTGTGATAAGGTGTCCATTAAATTCATACGTCCAGGTGTTCGATAAGGTGTGGTTTGTGACCTTGATAGCACAGGTCGTGGAATACCCCCAGGTGACATAAATTCGGAATCTTCTTCGGGTATCATAGTCACTGCATTACACGTACGTTCTTGACCCTGAATATCTTCACGCATTGCACAATATTTGATTTGTCCATTGTTTCCTAAAGTTTGCAAAAGCAATGACAAATCATCGCATAAACACTGAATCGACTCCGAAGTTTCCAATTGATATTCTTCTTTTAAAGCATTCATGTATTGCATAAAGGATTTCACCTTTTCACGAAATTCATCATCATTCGCAAGAATATTGGATGATGTTTTCATATTTTTGAAAAGAGACACTTGAACATGGTTTGACTGATTCATTTGTTTGGTCAAATTTTCATTGTAAAAATACATTTTGCGAGCTTTTGCTAAATAATGTTGACTAATCATTCTGCAATATTGAATATTCAAAAAATGGGATTCTTGAAACATAAAACGAACCTTTTCTTCCACTTCAGAAGCACTCAACAACGGCGGAACATCGTTGAAAGAATATTCAAAAGAATCATTGCTCAATAAACTAAACCCCTTTATATGAACTTTACATTGCTCGGGATTTTGTGATAATAAATGATAATGTTTTTCCGTTTCCGAAGAAAGAGAGCCTATTTCAAGACAAGACACAAATTTGTTGTTATTGTAATCATATAACATTCCATTTTCCACCTCCAAACATAGTGTTTCGGCTATTTTATGTAATTCATTGTACAAAATTTCTCCGTAAATATTTCCGGTTTGTTCCAATTCATTAATAAACCAATTGTTGCACCATTTCGTCGAATGTCCCAATTCGTACATTAAAAAAGGGTTGTGTTCGTGACCCAATGCAATAGCATGGAAATTTACCTTTTCCGGAATCAATTCACATAGTTTATCATGATCACCTTCTCCGACAGTAACCTCTCCGTCGGTTAAAAAGATGGCCACTTGTTCCAAATCGTTTTCCGAAGCCACGTCGTTTTTAAGACATGCAAGAGCGGCTTCAATATTGGTCATGTTTCGAGGAATAATCATGTCTAACTGATCCAGCAATGTTTTTACATTTTCTTTGCATACAAGCGTTTTCGTAATATATGTATCCACCACATTGTCGAATCCTTTTACTTGAATATACACATTTTCGCAATGATTTGCAAAATACAAAATCATATTTTTCAACGTATGAATCAATAATTGCATTTTGGTACGGTTGTTTTCCGTAATATCACTCATGGATCCTGAAATATCAATCATAAAATGAAACAAAATGGGGCGATTATGTAAACAACGTTCTTTAACATGTACAATACAACTTCCGTAATGCTGGGTTTCTTCTAAAGAAACTATATCAACCTCATGATATGGTTTTTCTAAAAAACACACTGTACTATGCTCTAAAAGAGTTTCCATAGTTCTATATAAACATAGCGTATGTGTTTATATTTGTTCAAACAAATATACTAATCTTGTAAAAGAATTACGTCTAAAAATCATTGGTCACGTCTTGTAATTCATAAGTAATTTGTTGCGATACATTGGGTTTTCGTTTCATTCGCCCTAAAATGTTATTGACCAATGGATTTTGATTGTTTATATTGGATTTTTTGTGGTTTTCCTCAAAACTGGTATTTTGATTCGAATTGTATTGCGCACCTTTTAGGGTGTTGATTTCATTGCGCATCGAGAACAAAGTGTCACGTATGTCTTCCATGAAATCTTTGAATATGTGCATATTATCGGGTGTTTTGGAATATTGCGGAGGGCGATGTTTCACGGGTTCATTGATGAGCTGATTATTCCAGGAAACGTTTTTTGGCGGACTTTCGGTAATGTCTTTGTATGGAAATTTCTCGCTGCGAATGAGCTTTTTAGGGGCATTATAGTCGGGTGATGCTAAATCAATGACGTTTAAGTCATTGCTGGGATTCGGCGGACTTTTTAAATCATATTCGCGTTGCTTAATTGTATCTTCCATGAGTTTTTCTATGTTTTCAATGGGTTTGTCTTCTCCATTGTTTGCGCTAAAATCGATTTCATGGTCCGGTCCGGATTTCAACATATTTCCGTATTCTTGTTGTAACATACTAAATTGACTATTGAGTTGTTCTTGTTTCTTCTCTAAAATGGCATCTCGTGTTACGTCTCTGTTTTCAGGCGGAAGGGATGTATAAGGCATCAATTGCTTGGGTTCGTTTAAAGGAGACATATCGCTAAAAGACGCCGAATATCCTTGATAACTCGATTGACTTTCTTGTGTTATTTGTTTTTTCAAATCGCCAATCATATATGCCACGGTATCGCGATTTAATTGTTGCAATTCATCCATGTTCAATAATTTGAATTTGTTGCTTTCGTAAAACTGCTCAATAATTGCGCGAAACCATGATTCTTTCTTCCCTTCGTTGTTCTTACCATAGTCCTGAAACATTGGTATTTGTTGCATACTTTCCCATAATAATTTTTGATTTTCTTGATGAATGTATAGTGACATAAAACTGAAGTAATGGGATAATAATTATATATTTCTATGACGCATTATTTAATACTATTGAACTATTAAATAATTTATTTCGTTTTCGTTGTTGCTTGTTTTTTCTTTTTCGTTGTTACTTTATTCGTTGCTTCTTCATTTTCTGGTGATATACTTTCTTTTTCGTTGTTACTTTATTCGTTGCTTCTTCATTTTCTGGTGATATACTTTCTTTTGTTGTATATTCAGAATCTTCTTCAGATTCCTTGTTGTCATCTTTATTCAACATTTCTTCAGCTATCTTCTTTTCACTCTTTTGAGGTTTATTGCAATGCTGAATCTTTTTTTCAGGATAATTAAAAATAGGAATATCTTTGTCATTGAAATACAAATCCACCGTATCCATTACTTGAGGAGGTCCAATATTTCCGTATTTCAGAATGGCCAGTTTTTCTTCCTCCCTTTCCATATAAAAATTAGCTAATTGAGACAATGCACCAAAATCAATAATACTCATTGGAATCGTTGGTTTGGTATAAACACGAATGGTGGAACTAATATTCGGACTGGTATGCTGTTTTTCAAATAATAAAGTTATTTTTTCTTTCCGAATATATCCACCTTTTTTCTTATATTTTCTTCGGGTTTTTCGACCATGTTTCTTATCTTGATATTTACGACTGGGTTTTCCCATTTATAGTATAAAGAGATTATTACAAATATTCTGGATACAACGACATGTTTTTCATTAATGCCCTTGATTTACGAAAATCTTTTTCGAATTTCTCAAAACATATACTTGGTTTGCATTTTTCTAAAGCAGCGCTCAATTCGGCATTGGCTTTGGTTAGTTTGTTTTCTTTCAATTCCCGTTGCAAATCATATAATTGTTGTTTTAAGCGTAATTGACGTAATACCGATACATGATTTGTTGTTTGAATGGAAGACTTTATTTTGGCTAAACGTTGTAACAATTCGGCGTTTTGTAAATGAATGGCTCTGTTTCTTTGTTCGTTTTCCAAGGCATATTTGGGTATGGGTTTTAATTTGGGTTTGTTATGATTGTCTAATGTGGATTTCATGTTGTTGATTCGTTGAACATGTTGTTGATAAAGAATCTCGTCGAATCCTCTGCGTTCATTGCGTTGATGCATTTGTATAATAACTTTATTTTCGTTTGCGTTTATGTGTTTTTCGTTTTTTGTTTTTTGTTTTTCGACTATGCTTCTTTTTGGATTTTTTAGATCTCTTTTTACGTTTTCCACCTTTTATGGCGGTAGGTATTTTCAATTTCGGAATTTTATAACCTGGAAATAAAAAAGGTTGTTTCGCAAATTGTGTTGTTAATTCATCAAATAGCTTATCAATTGACTCTTTTGTATTCAAATATTTATCTAAATAAAATGGCTTATCTTTCAATTCAAAGATTTTTGTTTTCTCTTGTGGTTTTGTTGTGTTTTGTGTTTTGTTGTTTTGTAGTTGTGTAAATGGTATTTCATTGCTAGCAGATAAACTATTTTTGCCGGGCATAACATCTGCCCTACCTCCATTTTGATTATTGTTCTGAGTCTGTGTTCGTTGCATCAATTGTATCAATACATCTCTTTTTGAATTAAATGTTTGTGATAATCCAAGGTTCGATTGTTGTAAATAAGCCAAACTCATATTTTTTCCAGGAGGCATTATCTCTTGTTTTAATTGGCCTAAAGTGAAAGTAGGATTAATATTATCTTGAATTAGATTAATATAATTAGAAAAATCAACTTCTCTTATACTTGAACTTCCATACTTAGGTAATATACGTACAAGTTCGTCTCTCCAATTTTGCATGTTGTTATTTATAGTATTTTGCATGTTATTATTTATAGTTTGTATTTTTTTCACGCGACCATAATCAATAATAAACAAATCATCTTTTTTAGAACGTTCAATAAAATTACTCACATACATGACATTTCCTTGATGTAAATCGCGATGTACATATCCTTTTTCATGTAATATAACACAACACCAAACCAAATATTGCATTAATTTATAATATTCATCTTCTTCTTCTTCTTTGGGCAGAGTCTGTATTTCTTGCCTAAATTGGTATTCAATAATAGCATTTTGTAACATTTCCATGCCTAAAAAACATAAACTATATTGAATATTAGATCTTTCTTGATATGCTTTATTTCTTCCATAACCTACAAAATGAAGAAATTTTGCAAATTCAACTTTGTCTTCTTCCACCACATATTTTAAAATAGATGGGTTAATATTATATTTTATTCTATTATCAACTTCGTTAATATGGGATTTTATAACATCTTCAGTATAATTATTATAATGTATAGTATAAGGATCATGCAAAAATGAATCTCCGTGATAGCTATTTAAAAAATCATCGTAATAATTATAGTTATAGTTATAGTTAAAATTTTCATTATTAAATATTTCTGAATAATAGGTCGTTCCAAAAACTCTTGGAGAAATACCATTTAATAAGGTTTGCTGATCTAGCGAAGTTATACATGCAATATAATTTTGTATTTGTGCTTCATTTATAATAAACGATTCTGGTTGTGTTTCAACGCTGTATGGATTCAAGTTATTTGATCGAAAAGGAATTATAGGGGTATTTCCATTCTCATCCTCGGCGGCGTATTCGGATCCTTGAATAATACTAGAGGTAAGATCTAAAATGTCTGTATCATTATTATTTGTCATAATCATCAATTTTACTAAAATAGTCCGAATTGGCTGTCCAAAATTATTTAAACGGGTTGAGATAAAAGGCGAATCATAATCATTATTTGCATTACATGTTAAAATCATACCAGAAATAGATGAATTCGATAAAATTGACCATTGGGAATTTATTAAAAAATCTTTAAATGCCTGTTCATAGGTTTTATCTCCTATTTTTAATACCACTCCTCCACTTCCTGGTGTATCCATCTCTATAAACACTACATATAAAGAAAACTAAAAGAAAACCCAGATTTCCTTTTCATAAGAACAACAACCCACACTGTTATTTACAACAGAAAGGCATTGAATATTATGTTTTAAGGAATGCTCAAAACATAATCTAGTCATTTACCACAGAAAAGGAAGGTTTTAAAGGAAACCTAGGTTTCCTTTATTGAGAAAAGATATGGAATATTATGTTTTAAGGAATGCTCAAAACATAATCACAAATAGTCTTGTTTCATTTACCGCAGAAAAGGAAGGTTTTAAAGGAAACCTGGGTTTCCTTTATTTAGTTAAAATACTCTTTCCTAAACTTTTTCATCATAGCATCGTTTAATCCCGGTTCTGTAAATAGCATAATCTTTTGAACGCGACTCAATCTATAGGACATACCTTTACCTCCTCCATTCATCTGATTGCGAATACTCTTGTTTAATTTACCGCTCGTCATGGTTATCATAAAAAACAAACTATACATTCCACATTCTGTGTTCGTGGTTTGGTGACTGTATTTGTTCTTAATAACCTCATATTCAATCGGATTATCCAATGATTTTCCTTGTTCTTGGATTTCACGAATTAGACGTTTCACTTCATTGGGAACTGGATTCACA
>Ga0255769_10004970_pt1 | contig 12695 bp, 12 predicted proteins | sample 041ome_9_FD_179637 | JGI IMG/M metagenome (GOLD analysis project Ga0255769, IMG submission 179637) | Coastal salt marsh microbial communities from the Groves Creek Marsh, Skidaway Island, Georgia - 041413US metaG (version 2) | ecosystem: Environmental > Aquatic > Marine > Intertidal zone > Salt... | reverse complement strand
AAATATTGCACAAATATCGTCATCCATTAAATCCTCAACGAAAGATATGGATAAATTGCGAGAAGATATTGATAACAATGTGGAAGACATCAACCATTTAGTCGATGACATAAACAGCAGATGGCCATTTGGAACTAACAGCGAGTTCAAAACACCATGAATGGCCTACTAAAGAAAATCACCCTTTCAACTATTCTCGCCACGCTAATCAGTGGATGCGCCTCAGGGCCTGAAGTTCCCAATTGGAAAACAAATAGCGCGAGACAGCTTAACGCTTATGGCATAGCCTTATTAGAAGGAAACAAGAGAAAGGCCAATATTGCCTATAAATCAGCCAGGCGATCAATTTCGAGCACTGGCAATCTAGAGCTAGCAGCCCGGCTTGAAATCGCCAAATGCGGCTATCTTTTGGCCACCACTACGCCTGAATGTTTTTTTTCCAGAGAACACCCTTACTTTAAGTATGCAAGTGAAAAAGATCTTTCCTTCTTAAATTTTATTAACGGCTCCTGGACCAACATTAACCAACAAAAGTTAGAAACAAAGTATTCAAATCTTATAAAAGCAACTGACAATATAGCCCTCACACGCAATCTTCATTCGATCTCAGATCCAATTTCTAAATTAATAGCCTCTTCTGCACTCCATAAAAAGGGCAAAATCACTCCTGAGATAATTCAGCACGCTATAGTAGTTTCTTCGGAGCAAGGCTTACGAAACTCATTAGAGAAATGGCTTTATATCGCTTTAGAAGATGCTCACTTATCCAAAAATAAAACATTAACGGAAAAATATAAAGCCCAGTTGCATTTTCTTCTTGAAAATGAGCCACGCTAAAGATTTGAAAACACAACCGAATTAGAGCCTGTAATTACGGGATTCTGTATGCGCTGAAAACGCTTAGATGCTTCACGAGACACATTTAAATTTAAATATTTCTGCATCTCTTCAGACTTAATTAAGCCATCTTTATTCAAATCAGCGCTACCAATTACGCCCTCAACGAAATAGCGCGTCATTAAACCTAACTTAGACTTCTCATCCCAAGATGCCACTTGGTCGGATTTTGAAGCAGCGATGTTCACAAAATTACTAGGCAAATTGCTAATTTGTCTAGGCCTTATCACTAAAGCAGAAGATTTAGGAACTAAAGTACCGCCTGCTGAAGCACCTGAAAAACATGCCTCCGTCATCAGCGTGACGCTCTTAGCATTAAGTTTTATTAAATTATTGAACAATGTACTTAATGGATACCCTGTTAGCTCAATCTGATTTGGATTTGTATCTCTAGCAACAAGATAACTCCCTTTGTTCTTTAAGCTAGGTGCCCCATGACCGGAGTAATAAATAAATACATCAGGCTTGCCATTGACTTCAGACGCACTCTTGACAGCTTCTGCTAGAGTGCCCAATTGCTCCTTATCCCCGAAAAGGGATAACATCTCAGCATGAGTCATGTTTTCAATTGGCCGCACATCATCAAACCCCAAGGTCTTTTCTGCGTATAGCTTGATTAGTGCCCTATCATTACCTGCGTATGAAACGGGATTAATATCACGGTGATCATATTTTTGATTCGAAATAACAATCGCAATGCCATTTCTTTTTTCACCAGACATTGGTAATTTCTTTGCTAGCGACAAACCAAGCCCCGGATCCTGATCAGACGTGACATCTTCTGCTTTAACTGGATGAAACGACCCTTCGTTTTGAGGTGTTGTATAAATAAGAGATGGGCTAGCGTCAAAATAATCATCGCTATCAAATAAATCAGATTCACCGCGGATTTTACTAAGACGCTCATTGGCTTTTTTATTTCCAAGCAAAGAAGCTTGTCTATAAAAATCTGCTGCTTTTGCGACACTTTTTCTTACCCCGTCACCCCTTTCGGTCAGAATACCTAGATTCAATTTTGCGTTAGCTACACAATTTTTGGCATCTGTATATCTAACAAACGCCGCTTTTCTAAAATACTCAGCAGCAAGTTTAGTATCTTTACTTAAACCTAAACCGTCTGCATACATATGGCCTAAGCTATTCTGCCCGCACACATCACCGACATCAGCAGATTTCGCATACCAAAAGACTGCTCTTTTAAGGTCTCTACGTACCCCTTGACCATTTTCATACATCCAACCTAGGTTATTCATAGAGCGCCCATTACCTTGTTGCGCACCAAGCACGTCCCACTTAAGGGCTTCTTTCACATGCTTCCTACCTCCCCGTCCATCGAATAGTAAGTTTGCATACTTATTTTGCGCTTTGGCATGGCCATGCTCAGCTAGCCATCCACAGACTTTTCTAGCTTTAATGTCATTATTATTATCATAATGTCGCGAGCATTCTAAAAATAATGGGGGCGATCTAAAACTGGGGGTGGGTTCATCTTCTAAACCAGCAATAATCTGATCAGATTTCGGATCTATCTTTAGAAAAGATAAGGGTCGAGAGTACAAGGTTACAAAATTGAGCTTTCCCTTATAGCTATATGTCACACCATAACCCGCGGTGATGTTTCCACCTGTTTCAACACATAAAGAAGCTTGGATATCATCACTTGCAGTCCCTCTAAACATACCGCGCACAGATATTGTTTTGCGCTGATAAGGTCTACTTAACTTATCCCCAGGTATTTGATCGTTATTCTTGGAGCATACAAGCTCAGTTGATATTTTTATCTCTTCTATATTTACGACTTTTGCCTTAACAGAGGTTTCTGATAAAACAACGCTCGGGGTACTAAAAGTTATCAAGAGAAACAAACTTTTAAGCCACAAATTGTTGTTTGAAATCATAAAGTGTCTCTTAATTTTCTAATTTTCTCGTCCTGGGGCTTAAGTTCAAGATAACGAGTTAATGCCAACTTTGCCGAAGATTTATCATCAAGCGTAATATACGCATTCCCCTCTCCTAGCCAAGCTTCTGCATGATTTTCATTGATCTCTCTAGCTTTTTTGTAATCAGCTAATGCTAAATCTACTTGGCTTTTTGAAGCGTATAGGTCTGCCCTACTGGTTAAAAACCTTTCAGGCCGATACGTTGCGACTTTAATGGCTAAACTGAGATCTTTAATCGCTTCATCAATGTTGCCCTGTTGTTCATGCAATTTTGCGCGAAGAGCGACTGCATCTTCTTCGTATGCACCCAGCTCAATTGCTTTGGCAATCTGTTCGGCAGCTGATTTAAACTCTTTTGTTTTAATGGATAGCCCAGCTTGAGATAACCACGCATCAGGGTCGTTAGGATTACGCTGAATAGAGAAGCGGTAATCTGCCGCAGCCAGGTTATATTGACCTAAATTTTCGTAGGCAAAACCTCTACGCAAATATAAAGACTCATTAACAGGATCTAGAGCGATGGCTTGCGAGTAATCTTCCAGCGCGCCCTCCCAGTTTTGCTGTTCAGCCCTAACTACTCCTCGCCACTTCCAACCTGTGAGATAGTCTTCGTCAATTGAAACCGCCTTGCCGAGGTAATTCTCAGCAACACCATACTCATTCTGGTAGCCGTACATCATGCCAAGACCATAGAAAGCCTCTTTGTATGAAGGTCGAATTTCAATTGCTTTTTCAAATTGCTTTCTTGCCTCAACATAATCAGCTGGCTCTGCATTCACATAACTCCAACCAAGATTGTAGTATGCAAGGTCAAAACGCGGATCGATATCAATTGATTTTTGATAAAGCGCTCTAGCCTCAGGCCATTTCTCAAGCTTTTCCCCCATTACAACGCCCTTCCATAGGTAGGCCCACTTGTAATTAGGATCAATCTTCAGCGCCTGATCGAGTTCAGCTAAAGCTTCATTGTCTTTGTTTTGTTGTTCTAGCAAGGTTGCCAGACGCATGTGCGCGAATGCATTGTTAGGCTCTATCTTTACTGCCTCTTGAAGTGAGGCTAGGGCCTTGTCTGGCTGCTTCAGAACAATGTAAAGCTGCCCTAAAAGAATATGAGGTTCAGCCTGCTCAGGATTAAGATTTTTTAGCAGTATCGCTTGAGCCAAAGACTCTTGGGCGCGATCAAGTTCGTCTTGATTGTAAGGTCGATCTAAATTCACCAACTCTCGAACAACTTGCATGCTTTGGTAATACGCTTTGTTGGTTCGATATTCAGGCGAATCATCAAGCTCGATGGCCATATCCATGAAGTTCATAGCAACTTCAGGATTATTCTCTACGTGATAAACCTCTTCAGCCACCGTAGCGTATTCGGCCGCCATCGCTCGAGTCTCATACAACTCAACCATGAAGCCAACGGCCTCAACGCCACCCAAGATGGCACCAGCTACTGCACCAGCGGCGGTACCGGCCTGCAAAGCAAGCCGGCGCATACGGAGATACTTAGTTTCGGTTATTTCCTCTTGTTCATCCTCAGCTAGCTCTTTGCGCATTTGCTCAAGCAGCTTGGATTGCTCTTCTACAACCTTTACCAAAGCATCCGTTTTATTTTGTTCCGCCATAGGTCAACACACTATTATTGATTCCACACAATTTTATTAAAACGAGCAGTTCGTTTAGGTGAGTCGCCAGGGTCTCCAGTGGTAATTTTAAGTCCATTTTCAACAGAATCTAAACAAAGAGTTGCTCGATCTGAGGGATATTTCATTCCCACTCCTGATTCATTAGCACCTTTACCAAGTGCGTCTTGTATACGTCTCCATCGGTTAGCTTTACCTTTATTAGAAACTGCTTTCTCACCGGTAAATCTTTCTAAAAATCTACAAAGCGCAAATGGGTTATAACCTGCCTTATGAAGGATGGCTACCGCCCTCTCATCAGCCTCAAATTCAGACCGAGTTGAAAAGCCACGAGCCGTTTCTACGTTATAAGAAGCTTGTGCTACGCCCATGGCATTAGGGTTGTCAGAACCTTGCGTAATTTGATCAAACCCACGAGCACTTATTTTGGCCTTGAAATCATATATTGTTGCATCCAGTTCAACGTGTGCCATCTCATGCGCTAGAACAGCAGCCAATTCATCTTCAGTTTCAACTGCTTCGAATATTTGTGACTGGACTTGAACAATACCACCAGGCGAAGCAAAAGCATTCGGCTCACCTTCAACTAACACAGGCACCCAGCCCTGATAGGTATATGGCATCCTACCAGCAAGAGCCAAGGTCCTTAGAATTTGACCCACATATATCGATCTTGGGTCATCAGCAGAGATCTTTTGCGGAAAAGCCCCAAAGGTTGCAGACATTGCCTCAAAACCTTTACTGAGCTTACCCACAGGACCCAATCGTGTTTCTTTGTCCACTTCAGCGGTAATTTCAAAAATAGACTTTTGTCCGCCATTGCCCGATTGCTGGCCTGGCGGTTGTTGCATTTGCTGCCCCATTTGCTGTTGCATTTGTTCAGCCTGTTTTTGAAGGTTTTTAGCAAAGTCGCCAAAACCAAAAGCCATAACCGATCCCGAAAGAATAGAGAGCGTTAGCCCAAAATGGAGTGCTTTATTTTTTATCATTTGAATTCTCCTAAACCACCTTCTTTACGGAAATCGTAGTCATGCTTGTAAGAGTCTGTAACCAAAGGTACTCCTGCAATGTAATTCTTAAGGCCTTGGTAATCTTCTTTAATACAGATACCGTCAGATGAACTACTACCCAAACCTCGCATAGCGACTCGATCACCTTTTTCTCTCTTTGAAAAACCTCGGCTAGAGACCGTTGTTTTTGACTCCGAGTTAAGCATCTCATCAGAACACTCCTGGACTGGATCCGATGGGCTCATTCCCCTCATCGCCACTCGATCACCTCTTTCTTTTTTTGAAAACCCGCGAGATGAAACCGTTGGCTTAAAGTTACCCGCTAAAGTAACTCGTTGATCCATGATCTGGCTTGGATCCTCATAAGGACCTTTAGATAAAGTGTCATTAACAAGACAACTAATAGGCACATATCCATTTTCACCTGAGGGTCCTGTAATTTGAGCCCATGCATAGTGATCTTTGGCAACTGAATTAGATAAAAAATCATTCTGCTCAGCTGGTGATTTATCAGCATCCGGGTTTTGAGAATCAGGCAAATCGTACTTACCTCTCAAGTCCTTTATCGTGACAACACTTTTATAAGGTAAAATTGCAACAGTCTTAGAAAAACCATTATCAGAAGAATGCACTGGCAACTTTTGACATGCCACCATCCAATTTTGATTTCGACCCGGTCTATCGTTTTTTGCTAATGCTCCAAATGAAGGGGCTGCAATGACACAGCCAAGCAAAGCAATGGGTATAGCGTGAGGTATTTTCATTCTTTCTCCAACTCTGATGATGAGGTAGTCTAATTTCACCTCTCAGTCTATTATTTAAGACAGTAAAACTTCAACACAATCTTGACCAAATAACTCACATAAATATTTAATAATTCACTTATATGACTTTTAACAAATCTATAGAACTTACTGCATCTGAAGAGCGACTCGAAAAGCTCATTAACCTTCGTATTGCTCCAAATGCAGAGAAAGCTGCAATTGATGAACGTATATGGAACCTATTTGGCGAGCGATGGGCTGTCATGTTCACGGATCTTGCGGGCTTTTCTCGAGGTGTTGCCTCATTTGGTATCGTTCATTTCCTCCAAATCATTCAGGAATCGCAACGAATTCTCATACCGATAATTGATGATCATGATGGGATCCTTCTTAAAACCGAAGGTGATAGTTTTTTAATTATTTTTAGAAGCGTACAGAAAGCTGTTGATTGCGCCATTGCAATGCAACAGTGCGTCATCAAATACAGCACCCATCTTGAAGAGACTGAACAAATCCACTTATGCGTAGGAATTGGCTATGGGGACATGCTGCGCATTGGCGACAGAGATGTTTATGGTAGCGAAGTTAATGTCGCTGCCAAACTAGGTGAAGACATTGCAAAAGCAGGTGAAATCTTAGTTTCAAACGATGTAGCACAAGCATTATCAGGAAACCGTACAACCACCCCCATATCGGATGTACCCGCAGGAACTAACAATGCATTTAAATTGCACTATGAATAATTCGTCTAATTCATTTCCGGCAGTAACACACTTATCAAGTGCACCACTCGCTTTTACTTTGCTTCTGGTTATCGTCATATTTCTAGCCCTACCCACTACATCTTTTAGCCACCCCCTTACTGGCAAACAAGAATGTGTATCTATTGCCACTCTTACTCACAAGGAAGGACAGGTCTCGATAAAACCCGCAAACAGCATTAAGCGATATACCCCCGATAAAACGCCAATTCCTCTTTGCGAAAATGACACCATCATCACGTTCAAGGGTGCAGCAAAAGTCAGATCAAACACATCAGAAATAACTTTAAGCAATCATACAAAGGTGAAGATTCAATCTAGCGGTGCGGAACTGCTTTCGGGTAACAGTTATTTTCTAATCGATCGAGTGACCAGTGGGTCAACTATCAACTTCACCACAAGACTCGCCACCATTGGCGTTAAAGGCACATCCTTTTTAATCTCTGATGATGAAAAAACAATCAGCGTTACCATGAATGAAGGTGAAGTCGCGCTAACCCCAAAAACTGGCGATTTTAAACTTTACGAGAAACTTAACGCCCAAATTGGGGCATCTCAAAGGTCGCTAGAAGCTGAATATCAAGCATACATTCAAGCACAACAACAAGGCGTCAACGACATGCTGAATGAATTCGACTCTTGGGTCACACAGAATGATAAAGCCTTTCAGGGTTATGTTAACAACCTATCGCTATCTAGAAATAAAGAAGTCTTGATTCAAGGCAATACCGCCATTAAACAAGTCATTTCAAGCAAAAGAATCGATGAGATGAATCGGATTAAAAATCTCTTCAACTTTTAATCGAATCTGATGCTTAATTTATATAAAAACGAAAAAATTCTATTTTTCTTTGGCCTTGCAGCTGCCTATCTCATTTTATTGGCAATAAATCATAGTCAGCCAAAAGTACTTACCTCAATTATTAGCGCTGTAAGTGATAACTACTACAGTCATTCATCAAAAAAAGCTAATACTGATATTGTTTTTATCTCCATTGATCACAAGTCAGTCAAAAAGCATGGCAGATGGCCATGGCCTAGAGAAACCATAGCAAACGGCTTGAGTAAATTAGAGAACGCAAGTGTTGTTGCACTTGATATTGTTTTCTCTGAGGCCACCACATCAAATGCAGATAACAAACTCTCTGAGGTACTATCAGAAATTAACAGCTTGGGCGGCGTGTTTTTAGACTCAGATAGTAAAACCTTCAGCACATATGATCTTGATGAACAACTTATAAACTCATCTTTAATTGAAAAAAACAACGTTTCTTGGATACAGAGTCAAAGTATTGAGCCAAACGTTGAGAGTATAAGTTCAAGCTTGTCTCTCGTTGGCGCATTGAACACTGTTAGCGACCCCGATAGTCGATTAAGGAAGTACCCATTAGGTCTTATATTTAAAAATGCGATTATCCCAAGCCTAGGCTTGCAAGCTCTGAGGCTTCACCTCAACCAAGACGTAAAATTTGACGCCAAAGGCAATTATTTACTCATAGGTAATAGCAAGATCCCCTTCAATGAAAATGGCCTCACCAGACCTACGTTATATCCAGAAAGCGCTTTCACCACTTACTCCTTTGCTGAATTAAGTCAGCCATCTTTTGATCCAATGTTAGTTAAGGATAAGATTGTTCTTGTTGGTATAACAGAAGCCGGCGTAACCGATATTCGCTCAACGCCTTTAGGCCTATATCCCGGCCCTCTGGTTCATGCCAGCTTCATATCCTCTGTACTCGATAATCAGATTCACAGTGAAATCACACTATTACAAAAAGCAGGCTTGATGGCGTTAGTGATGTTACTGACGTTAATTGCCCTAACAACTCAAAGAACACCTGTACGCTACTTCCTATATCTCTTACTACTTTCAGCCTATTGGTTTGCTGGCCTTGTTCTCGCTACAAAGTTAAATGTTTGGATTGAACCAGGTATACAACTACTTGGAATTATCATCACAGCAGTACTCATTGAAATAACCTTGCTGACCCATGGTAGACATCAGATAGCTAAACTAGAGACCGCTTTTTCATCTTATCTACCCGCCCCTCTTGCAAAGAAAATTAGCCAGCACCCCGATCAACTTGCTCTGGGTGGCGAAAAAAAGGATGTGACAATACTTTTTTCAGATATTCGCGGCTTCACCTCCATGTCAGAAAAAATTCCACCCGAACTTCTAGCCGAGGTGATGAATATTTATTTTGACCCGTTAACAAAAATCATTTTCAAACATGGTGGCACCCTAGATAAATATATAGGCGATGCCATTATGGCTATTTTTAACGCACCAATTGAGCTACCAAACCATACGCTAGCCGCATGTAACGCGGCAATTGAAATGCAGCAAGCTCACGAAGAAATTAACAATAAATTAGCCACATTAGGCATTAGTCGTATTAAAACCGGTATAGGCATCAACACGGGGATAGCTGCAATTGGCAACTTCGGTTCATCCATAAGATTTAGTTATACCGCCTTCGGTGATACAGTAAACATGGCCTCTCGCCTAGAGAGCTCCACAAAAAAATGTGGCGCCGATATTCTCATCAGTACAGATGTCCATAAAAAAATTAATGCCACGCTGACTTGTGAGCCCATGGGGAAAATCGAGATCGCTGGCAAATCCGATTTACACGAAATTTTTGAGTTAAAGTGGAAGTAAGGAACTTGAATTCTATTTTTTGAGATAATATTTTGTATTATGAAAAAGTTAATACTTTTTACACTTAGCGCTTTGCTCTTTGCAGGCTGTGTTTCAAATCCCACATCATCACGTCCCGAGTGGATAAATAACCCAGGTGATGGAGTTTCAGCCTCTGCTGATATGCACGCGCTTGGCAGACATGCTCAAGAGGCTTTGGCCATCAAGCGAGCCAGAGAAGAATATGCACGAAGATACGGCGTTAATATAAAAAGTATCACCGAACTCAAAGAAACGATAACAAACGACCAAGTTCATTCTAAACTTGTAACAAAGAGCACTGAAAAAGTTAACTCTGACAACATTAAAGCGATTATTAAACAAAAATGGCTTGAGCCTGGCTCAAGTAAACTCTGGGTATGGCTGGTGCCTTACTAAATTTTCCTTAACTAACTTATCAACAAAGGAACTATTACCAAATGAATAGATTGATTAGCATTATTGGCACAGGTCTTTGCGTCATTACAATTTCTGGCTGCCAGACCACCGGCGGGAAAATTGAGGCCCCTACTATTGCAGCTCCTGAGTGCCAATGGCCCGGAACTCAAGTGGCTGCCCCTATATGGGTATGCGACGGACCAATAGAAGGATATTCAAGTTATGCAACTGGCTCACACAAATCAGCAGCTGGCAACTCATTCATGAAACAACAAGCCGCTCTCAAAGCTCGAGTAGCGTTAGCAAATGAAATTAAAGTGAAAGTTAGCGGAATGATCAAAAACTATCTCGGTACAACCGGTAGTGGCGATGCTGAAACAATTGACCAGGCTGCATCAAGTACCGCAAAGTCCATCACCGCCTCTACTCTAGTGGGCTCTAAGATTGTTCGATCTCAACTCAGCCCGACTGGCGAGATGTTTGTCGTTGTTGGCGTAGATCTCCAAGCCCAGAAGGAAATAGTTAAGAATGCTGTTAAGACAAGCTTGCGAAATGAGAGCGCCCTTTGGCAAGAGTTCAAATCTCAAAAGAGTCATGATGAAATGGCTGCAGCAATAGCTGAAATGGAAAGTAAATAATCTTACATAATCCTGTCACAAGCGCGGGCTTATGCCCGCGATTTCCTTGGGGGAGGCCAAATGCTTGAATCTTTGGCATTTGCACTTGCAAAAACACTCATTAGCTTCATGTTTGAACAACACTTAGAACGAATGGAGTCGGTTCGTATTCAAGGCGCTCCAGGTTGGTATTATCAACAAACATCAGATCATATTTGCAGCTCAAGCTTTGCTGATGGTGGACTCGCATCAATTAATTTAGCCAAGCAAAATGCACGAAATGAAATGCACACAAAAATATCAGAATCTATACAAACAGTTGTGTACAACAACTACAGGCATTTAAAAGACTCATCAGAAAGGAAATTGGTAAACGCATTCTCAATTGACAAACAACTTCCACAATTTATAAATTCAACAGTTATCTATGAAAATATTGAGCATAATGATGCAAGCCAAAAAACATATGTGAGGGTATGTATAACTAAAGAGGCATTTACTCACTATCAACAGGAGCGGGCATCCTTACTAGCAAGTCAAATTACACACTACCGAAGCGGAAAATCTTTTAAAGAGCTTGATAATTCAGTTAAAAGCTTCTAATTAAGGAAGTGTAATTATATCTACACTACTTGACGAAAATTCAGCCGTGAATGAACTTGTTTCAGAATCAAGTTCTTTAAACGAATCTTCAGCGCTTGATGGTAACTTCACTATCCTTTCTATATTTTCAGCACTGTCATTTACAGCGTATACAAGATTTCCTACCTCACTAAGATTTAGATTATCCCCTAAGGGCTTGTCGCTTGCATAAAGAGTAATTTTTTCTTTTCCCACAGGCTGCTCGACAACGAATCTAAGTTGATCCGAAAGTGGTGTGTTAGGTTGATTCTCAAGAGGGAACATTGTGACAACTCCACCTTCAAAGTAGTTATTTTTAACCACTGGGCTTGGAAGTACCTGAAGAGTTGTACCGTCAACATTGGTATAAATTACTCGAGCATAAAAAGGCTTATTGCCCCTTATGTAAAATTTCATCTCATCACCGACTCTATAAGTTGCAATTTCACTTGCTTTAGATCTATCAGCAAAAATTTGAACACGCAACGGAAGTGAAGGATCATTAAAATCCGACTCCACAACAGATTGCTCCTCAAGAGGTATCACTTCTAACTTGACTTCAACTTGGTAGCACAACTGATTATTTTCATTTACTGACCAAACACCATTAGGGGTGGATAGAACATTCACATCTGCTCGCACCTCTGAACGATAAGAAGACTTATTTAGTGTCACGACTCCTTCATTACCATTAACAGTGGACGTGGCAACGTTACTTGCATCTACACCACTAATCCTACTTCCAACCGATGAAGCTGCATAAAATTTTGCATTATCGATAGCGGCTAACTTTAGCTGTTCTTCTGATTTATCTTCACCATCAATGCCGGACTGGCACGCTTCACCTTTTTGATTAAGTATTTTTGAAACCGATGTGTCGCCAATAGAAATGTATGGAAAACTAACAATAAAAATGAAAATAAATAACCGCATATTTAAGATACCGTATTTTTAAAGCTTACGTTTTTGAAAAGACTGTGTTCTGGAAACAACACGCTTCAAATAGTCTCTAGCTTCTTCGTGCTTCAGCTCATTGATAAGCTTTTCATAAACCTTATCAGATGACATAGCATTTATCGTTGGCACTGCATTAACAACTGACAACTTATACTTGAATCCTTTACCACGGTTAAACACCCATGACACGTTACCCGCGCCAGTGTTATAGGCAGCTATAGCGCAATACAAGCGACTACGCGGATCCTTTATTTTACTAAAATATTTGTAGTAAAGGATGTGTAAATACGCCGTGCCCATTTTGATATTGTTATCACTATTGTAAAGATAATCTGCACTCACCACCTTTTTGCTTCCATAGAGATGGTTGTGTGCATCCACCCCCGCAGTTTCGGGAACTATCTGCATCAAG
>Ga0255769_10004967_pt1 | contig 12697 bp, 6 predicted proteins | sample 041ome_9_FD_179637 | JGI IMG/M metagenome (GOLD analysis project Ga0255769, IMG submission 179637) | Coastal salt marsh microbial communities from the Groves Creek Marsh, Skidaway Island, Georgia - 041413US metaG (version 2) | ecosystem: Environmental > Aquatic > Marine > Intertidal zone > Salt... | reverse complement strand
CCGAGATAAAAAAGGCGGAAGATGTCAAGGCGAAGTTTAAGAAGATGGAGGAGGAAGTGGCGAGACAGAAGCAAAAGAAGATGGAGGAGGAACAGCGAGCGTTGCAGGAGGCGAAAGAGGCGGAAGAGGCAAGAATTCGAGCTGAGGAAGAAGAGAAGGCGAGAATCGAAGCTGAGATGAAAGCCAAGGAGGAAGAGGAAGCTCGTATCCGCGCTGAGGAAGAAGAGAAGGCGAGAATCGAAGCTGAGATGAAAGCCAAGGAGGAAGAAGAAGCTCGTATCCGCGCTGAGGAAGAAGAGAAGGCGAGAATCGAAGCCGAACAAAAAGCCATAGCTGCAGCGGAAGCCAATCGTGCTGCTGAAGCTAAAGCGGCAGCAGAGGCGAAGGCGAAAGCTGAAGAAGCCGAAAAGAAAGCAGCTGAAGAAAAAGCTGCCGAAATAGCGATGCTGCAAAAGAAAGCGGAGGAAGAGGCAGCGGCGGTGAAGATGGCCGAAGCAGCGCGAATCGCTGAAGAAGAGAAAAAGAAAGAAGCGGAAGAGCAAGAAGCTGTCAAACAAGAAGAGGTTGCAGAAATCGCAGCAGAAACGGTAAAACTCGAGAAAGCGCGGGCGGAAAAAGCTGCGGCAAAAATTGCCATGGCGGGTCATTTTGCGCGCATGAAAAAGAACGAAAACGAAAAAGCAGCCAAAGCTGGCGCCGTTGCGGAAATGCGGGTGTACGATTACACGGGAACCGCTGCTGAAGAAGTTTCAGAGACGAAGGAAGAAAATTTTGAGAGCAAGCCCCCCCCTCCTCCGCAAACTCCTCCCAGCGGAACCTCGAAGCAAGAAGCCCCTCGGAAAGCCCCAGAAGTAGAAACGAAAGTCTACGAAGAAATCTTACCGAACTCGGATAACATTCAACTTTCCAAATGCGTGACTACGCAAAGATTGAAGTTTGAAGTCGAATACGCCTTGAAAAGAGGCACGAGTGATAACGTGTACTCCATCGAAGGAACTGAAAAAACTGCTTTGATTGATGTTCCGGACAAGGCGTTCGCTGAGAACTTGTTTGGCGAAAACAAGCATTCGTCCTCGGATTTCTTGATTTTGCAACACATTTCGCCGAAACGGTTGGATTCTATTTCAGCTTTGTTAGAAAACCGGTCGGATATGCTCCCGCCGATTGAGATTGTCGTTACAAACCCAGGGGCTAGAGTCATTTACGATGCTTTGAAGCCGCCAGATGGGGTAACTCCAGGTAGTAACGAACGACTCATCGCCGCATGGAAACGACCTTCAGAGTTGAGTGGTAAACCAAAGTTGCGAGCGCGTTTGCGTATTATTCGTGGAAACGAGGAAAAGTTGGATTTAGGTGGAGGAAGAACGTTGACGTTCATGCCGTGCTCCACGCCGAGATGGCCGGATGTGTTTTGCACCCGAGACTCGAAATCTGGGATTGTCTTCACCTCCAAATTTTACTCTGCGCACGTTGCCAACGAAAAAACCGACGAAGACAACAACCACGTGGAGACTTACGATTCAGGAGGCTTAGATTCCTTCCAAGAAGACTGGCGATACTTTTACGATTGCATGCTCGCGCCGATGGCGACGCAAGTCAGCACAGCGCTCTTCAAGCTCAAGGCTTTAGCGTACAACTCGCCGTACAAACAACCGCGTTTGGCCCCGTGCCACGGCCCGGTACTTTTGAACTCATCTCCGGAGCTCATTCGCGAATACGACGAGTGGATGGATAAGCAGTTGAAGCAAATAAATGACGTTTCCGTGGCGGTCATTTATGCGAGCGCGTATGGGAACACTTCTGCGATGGCGCAAGCCATCGCGAGAGGCATCACCAAAGCCGGTGTCGGGGTAGAAATGATCAACTGCGAACTCGCCAGTGCGGATGAAATTCAAGAGTTGGCTAAAACAGTGGGTGGTTTTTGTCTCGGTTCACCAACTCTGGGAGGTCATGTCCCAACTCCAGTCACCGACGCCATGGGTCAGATCGTCAAAAACTACGACACGGACAAACCGGCTGGAGTCTTTGGCTCCTTTGGTTGGTCTGGTGAAGCAGTCGATATCATGGAAACTCGCTTGAAAAACGCCGGGTTCAACTTTGCATTTGATGCTATCCGATGCAAGTTCAAACCGACGGAGGAAACATTACAACTCTGCGAAGAATCCGGCACGGACTTGGCGCAACTCGTCTTGAAAAAATCCAAACAAGCGAAGAAAGCGGAATCGAAAAGAGTGCAATCGGAAACCTTTACCGGCGTGACGGAAACCGAAGCCGCGGTTGGTCGCATTGTCGGATCTCTGTGTGCCGTCACCGCTAAAAACGGCGACGCTCCATCCGCCATGCTCGCCTCATGGGTTTCCCAAGCTTCTTTCAACCCTCCGTCGCTGACAGTGGCGGTTGCGAAAGACCGCGCGGTGGAATCCTTCATGCTCCCAGGCGGCAACTTTAATCTCAACATCCTCAAACTCGGCAACGAGAAAGAAACCATGAAAGCGTTGTTAAAAGGTTTCGCCCCCGGCGAAGACCGATTCGGTGACATGAAAGTTTCCTACAGCGAAAATAACGAGTGTGCCATCGTGACCGACGCTTTAGCCTATTGCGAGTGCGCCGTGAAGAGCCGCATGGAGTGCGGCGACCATTGGGTCGTCTTGGCCGAAGTCACCGGCGGCAAATGGTTGGACGAGGAAGGTAAATCAGCCATGCACCACAGAAAAACCGGGAAGAGTTACTAAACGCTTCGCATTTTACACACTCTGTTTAATATTAAGAACGAACATTTACGATTTACACGTCCGCGCAAAGAAGCCAAGGAGGCGAAAAGCTCTCTGTATTTTAACTCTTCTCCTTTTTTCCTTCAAAGACGGTCGCCAATAAAATTTTCCATTTCTCACGCTTTAAAGAGAGGGAGAGAGAGAGAGCGTGATACCTAAAGGAAAAAGGACGCGCGCGAGAGAGGTCTCCAAAAATGGGTTTAGGTGCTCTTTGGAGGGACTTTAAGGATGACTTGTTGACGTACAGAACCGTGAAGGTACGCTTTTTTTTGTTTTGGATTTCCCCGAGCGGGCGCGAGAGTGAAAAGATTCCGCGGGCTCTTTTCCCCGCGAATTTGGGATTTGCTTACCCGTCGTGAGTGGCGACAATTTTGGAGTATACACCAACGTCTACTCCGACAGAGACAACGATATCGTGCTGTTCGAACTCTCTATCGTTTTCTCTGCGCGCATTGCGCTCGAGTGCGCGCCGATGTTTTCTTTTTGCTCTCTCTTTTACTCTCTCTTGTCTCGAAAAGTCACTTACCAAAATTCTCTCTCTCTCTCTCTCTCTCAAAACCGCGCGCTCGAAATCACATACCAACAGCTGGTGAAAACGAAGAACCCGCTTCTCGTGACGACTGATTTAACGTTTAAAATCCTCATCGCGCTGTTTGCGGTCGTTTCTATGATTATCATGAAGAATTACAATAAATTCAGCACGCCGAACTTGTACGCCAAGTCGCAGTTTGAGGTCCCGCACATCATCGTTCCGAGGTACTTGTTGAGCGAAGATGGGAGCGCGTCGGTACAATCGAGCTTTCTAGGGGATACGAAACCAATTATCGAAGCACATGTACAGAACGCTACGTATTGCAATGATCCGAGCTATATTAACTGGCGATCGCCTACGTACGATGGTACGTATGAGACCGTGCATTACAGCACGGACGAGGCAGCGTGCGCAGCGTCGGCGGAATGTACGACGCCAATCGAGTGCATTACCGGCGGAATGACGATTGGAGAGATGGTGAAATTAACTCCGAGTGGTTTGTGGGTGAAGACATTTTTGCAGGAGTGGACGTTTAGCAGACAATGCGATGGGTGCGGAGGGCCGGACGGGTATTCGCCGCCGCCACCGAATTCTCCGTCGCCACCCCCCACACCAAGTCCACCGCCTTCTCCACCTTCGGAAGGTGTTCCGAGTCCTCCTCCATCACCACCGCCTGCGGAACCGAGTCCACCACCGTTCCCAAGTCCACCGCCGACTTCCATGTGTGCAGATCATTTTGCTTTTCCAGATAACTGCGCGTACTCATTGATGGGCGTGAGGAGAGGCTTTACGATTGCGCCGGAGAACATCTTTTTACCGTTAGAACTTTGGTACCAAGACAGTTTAGGGAACTTCAACCAGCCGGCTAAAGTATTTTTCAACGACGTCGAATACGATGGGACCGCTGGAGCGTTGCAAGGGATTACGTTGAAAGATTTATTAGAGGCTGCGGGTGTTGATTTGGACAATTACAACGATTACTTGTGCGTGGTTGGTGAAGATGAGGCAAACGGCGGGTGTGCGCAAGGCTCGACGACTGGTTTGACGTTTCGAATGACTGGTATTAAGTTATTAGTGACGGTGAAATGGCAATCGGTGCATTATTTAGAGCCGCTGAATAACGATGTTTGGGCTACGTTGAGCGTCACGTTTATTCCTTCCAAGCAAATGCACAGTATCGGAACCGACGCGAATTACATGGATGGTGGGAACCCATGGCACTCAAACGTCATGGAGCGAACGTTCAACGGAGTGGAGATTGTGTATGAATCCGGTGGAACGGTAGGTGTCTTTGATATTTTCACCTTGATGTTAGCGGTGACGAATGCGTTTGTGTTGATTGGCATGGCGACGACGATTTGCGACGCGCTTGGAACTGCCACATCTGAGCAGTTTATGGACGATAAATACGAAGACGACGGCGAGCGCGCAGGTTTAGAATACATGTTAGAAATGATCGACGATAAGCAGATGCCAGGTTTACCGTTCAAAGTGGAAGATTTGAAGTTGCGAACGGACAACGACGAACCAACCGAGACGTACGAAAGAGCGATTCAAACGTTACAGATTCAAATAGCAAACATAGAAAACAGACTGTCGGTGTTACCTGAGGACGAAGGTGAATTGAGAAATTTGAATACCGGACACGTGGATAAGATTGAATATAGGAAGATGAAATTGTCGTTGATTGAAGATCCGCAAGTAATGGCACTGAAGAAACAGCAAGAAGCATCTTCAACGCCTCGCAGCGGCTCGGCGAAGAGGCGACTAAGCGTAACCACCGAAATACTGTTATACCCTGGCAATCAAACTATCGGTCGCGGTATGGCAGGTGTAACTGGTAAAGCAATTTCCCGCTCGCAAATAACGTTAGCTGTTATTCGCGAAAAAGTTCGCGTGAAGAGTTTACGCGACGGACCAGGCGTCTTTAGATCAGCCGTCGGTCGATGGGAATCCTTGCCTTCCGAGAAAGCCGCGGTGTTAGTACCCGGAGATAGACTCTGTTTGCGATTGCGAGAGGGTCGTCCGGGTGGTCACGAAGGTATTTTTGAGTTGCAATACCAGGAAGAGTTGGAAGAAGTGGACAAGAACAAATCGTGCACTATTTTCGGATTTGAGGTGTTCAACTCGCCTTCGGGAAAATAATCCGCTAACGCGCTCGCTGTATTCAGGCAAAGAATGTTTTAGTATTGTTGTAGTCCTATTGTTATATGTGTAGTAGTGTACCACGTACGTGAAGACGAGTTATTGTTGTTGTTTTTTAAAAGTACACGTGTTTATTGTTACAATTTTGATCTATTTCTACAATCATGTGATGTGCAGAGAAAACTAATTATCCTTTTTCATATCTAAGCGGTGCCCGGCTCATTATGCAACCGTTGCATGGACCAGTACGGGCAGGGGACTCTAAATACAAGCAGAACAAAAAGCAAACAGACATCGTCTCATCGTAAAAACAGGAGTAACTCGTGTTTATCAGAAATCGTTAGGTAAAATGTCTCTTCTCTTCTTGTGCTCACAGATGGGAGGCGAATTTCCATTCGTCGCTCATAAATGTACACTACTACAGTTATTCAAAGAGAAAGAACTCGGGAAGTCGCGGATGAGAAAAAAACTTAGTTTTCCATCTCCGCTTCTAATCTCCTCTTATCCTTCTTGGACAACTTGATGTTGCCACCGTTTCTTATAAACTCCTCCTGTTCGAGACGGGCTTGCTTCTTGGCCTCTCTCGCCTGTCTGCGTTCCTCCTTCTTTGCTTGCTTCTCGCGCTCCATCTCCGCCATGATTTCAATCTGCGTCGGCGGTCTTCTTTCCGCCTTTTTCGTCTTCCCGGACTCAAAGTCCAAGCCGTGGCCAAAGTTCAACGTCCCGTTGTCCAAGTGCATTTTCGCTTCGTACGCGTTCAACGCTTGGCCTCTGTGTAAGAGCGCGTGGAATTCTGTTGAACGAATGAATGTGGTGAAAAAATATCAGAAAGATGTCAGTAAAAAATGAAAACTCGGCACCCTTTTTTTTGTCGATAGGGGACACGTAAGCAAAACCGGAAGGAAAAAACTCTAGGTTAAGAAGATCGTATCTACCGGAACTAAAAGACGCAACCCACTCTCTTTGATTGCTCGCGGCTTTTTAAATCAATCAAACCGCACTAAAAAACGCAAACGTTCGATGAAACACTTTCCGCGTCGCGTAAAAAGAAACTTTTCCGGGAAGGTTTCCATTCGCAACCTCTCGCGCGGAGAAGAATTGTCTGAATCGCGCGATTTCGCTTTTTTTACGGAATGATGACTCAGCAAAGAGGCAAAAAGAAAAAAGAAATCGGCACGAAGTAGAAGCAGAGGAAGAATCAAAAAAACGCACTCAAGTAAGTGTCCGCATCGTCGCAGCCGTCCGCGAGCTCGTGCTTTTCGTTCAAGTCCGCCGGTAAGTTTTGGGTATGCGCAGAAGACATGATGATTTATTTAAGAAAGTTGTTTGTTTTTAAGTGAGTGCTTTATTTTTATTCTTCGAAAGAATGAAGAAAATGTTCATCCTCGGAACGCCGAGAAAGAGCGTCCTTTTTAGGGTTTCAATACTTACTTTTCTAAACCCTAAATAAAACCCTAAATTTTGGGGGCTGACGAAGTCATCCCTCAAAAACGCTCAAAAGCAAGCGCGCAAAGACTAATCCGTGAAAGAAAAAAGGCCGCCAACGAACGACGATGGCTTCGCCGAAAAGCAGCGGCGGCGAGTAAAACACCATCATTCGGCGAGAGAGAGAGAGATTTTAGATTCGCGCGATGGCAGAAACGAAGAAGAAGGACGACGACGACGACGACGATGAAAAAGACGCGCTCTCGAAACTTCTCGGTCCAACCGTCCTGGCGAGAGAGGAGCGTCGCGTGCAGCGAGAGGTACTGCGCGACGCCATCGTCGTCGCCGCCGCTTCGGCGAGAACAACAAACGCGGGAAGTGGAGGGAACGGACGAGGAGGTGGAGGAGGAGATGGTATCGACGACGACGATGAAGAACGAGATGAAGAAGAGAACGTACCTCTGGCGATGCTGCGCTCGGAACGTATGGTCGAGAAACTCGAGCGAGACGCGCGCGACATCGACCGGGAGATTGAAGCCGTGGAGGTCGCGGCGAACGATTTATTTTCGGAAGCAGACGCGGGTGGCGGGGGTGGTGGTGGTGGTGGTGTTCGAGACGTGAAACTGAGGAAACAAGTCGCCGCGAAACGTCTCGCCGGTTTGCGAGAGAAACGCGCGAAAGTCGAGAGAGAGTTGGAAACGGCGGTGGAAGTTTCCGAGGCGGAACGACGCGTGTTTGAGAAAGAGAAAGAGAAGAGGAAGCGAGAGGGAAAGAAGGAAAAGAAACAGACCGCGGGTGTCGTTCCGAAGAAGAAGGTGGTTCTCGTGCAGGACGATTTTGACTTTGACGCCGAGTTGGACGCCGCGCAAAAGAAGAGCACGACGGATAACTTGTTAGGCGGCGGTAGCAACGGAGAAACGGAAAGAGAACGATTGATTCGCACGGGTGCGATGACGCCGTTCGACCGATTGGACGGCTTTGATAAAGCTCGCACGGACGAAGCCGGGAAGAAATTGAAAGAAAAAACGGCGTTGTTGCAAAGCGCGAAATCAAAGTTGAAGACGATCGATTTGAAAGACGCGCCGAAACAGATGGAAAAAATGCACTCGAGAGCGATCGGAGAGGCGATTTCGAGACGCGTGAAACCGACGAAGAATGGAGACAGCGCGGCAAAAAAGAAGTTGGCGTTGAAGAGGAAAATGTGGAAAGAGCAAAGTGAACAGCAAATGAACAAAAATAAGAATGGTTCTGCGGTAAAGAGGAAACGGCGATCCTCGTTTCAAGCGTACAGCTCGGACGAAGAAGAAGAAGAAGAAGAAGAAGAAGAAGAAGAAGATGGAGACGCCGATGAAGACGATGACGCCGATGAAGACGTTGAATTTGAAGGCGGATTATCCGTCGACGGCTCGAGATTTGCAAAACTTTTGCCGCACCAGAAAACAGCCGTGAAATGGCTTTGGGAGTTGCACTGTCAAAGAGCCGGCGGGATCATCGGTGATGAGATGGGTCTCGGGAAGACGGTGCAGGTTGCCGCATTCCTCGGCGCGTTATCGAAATCGAACTTGTACCAAGCGTCCATCGTCGTTTGCCCAGCAACGATGTTACGCCAATGGCGTCGCGAATTGAAAATATGGGCGCCTGAATTGAAACCAGTCGTCTTGCACGACTCGGCCATCACGCAAGACGCTTTGAAAGTTGCCAACGGAAACAGAAAAAATGCGATGAAAAATGCCATACGGAGCGCGACGAGAGACCCGAAGGGTGTCATTATTACCACATACGAGTGTTTACGAGGCATGCGCGAAGAGTTGTTGACCGTTCGATGGGGATACGCGGTGTTAGACGAAGGACATAAAATTCGAAACCCAGAGGCGGAAATTACCGTCGTCTCGAAGCGATTACGCACGGTACATAGAATTATCATGACTGGTGCGCCTGTGCAAAACAGGTTATCCGAGCTTTGGTCGTTGATTGATTTCGTCTACCCTGGGAAATTGGGCACTTTGCCGGTGTTTCAGGCGCAATTCGCGGTGCCCATACAAATCGGCGGGTACGTCAACGCGAGCGATCAAGCGGCAACCACGGCGTACAGATGCGCGGTGGCGTTGAAAGATTTGATTTCCCCGTACTTACTTCGACGATTAAAACAAGACTTGGATATAAACTTGCCGGATAAAACGGAACAAGTGTTGTTTTGCCCGATGACGGAAGACCAGCGCGACGCGTATAAAGGTTTCCTTTCCTCGAGGGAAGTAGAAGATATCATCGACGGTCGACGCGAAGCTTTGGGTGGTATCGACGTTTTGCGCAAGATCGTCAACCATCCGGATTTGTTGGAGCGAAACTCGCGCGCCGGCGATGCGAACTACGGCGACCCGGTGCGTTCGGGCAAGTTACAAGTGGCGCTGAAAATTTTGAGCATGTGGAAAAGCCAAGGTCATCGGTGTCTCGTGTTTTCGCAAACGCAACAGATGCTGGATATTTTAGAGCAAGCGGTAGCCAAGGAAGGGTACACGTACCGACGAATGGACGGAACCACACCTGTCGCGCACCGAATGGGTTTAGTTGATTCATTCAACGATACCGGTAACGTCGGCGAGGAGGGCATCGCCCCTGAGGACGTGCAAGAACCCGTGTTTGTATTTTTATTGACGACTAAAGTTGGTGGTTTGGGTATAAATTTAACCGGCGCGAATCGCGTCTTGTTATTTGACCCGGATTGGAACCCGTCGACAGACGCGCAAGCGCGCGAGCGAGCATGGCGCATCGGTCAAAAGAAAGCGGTGACCATCTATCGTTTAATCACCACCGGGACGATCGAAGAGAAGGTGTACCATCGACAAATTTATAAGGAGTTTCTAACCGGTAAGGTTTTGAAGGATCCAAAACAACGACGTTTCTTCAAAGCGAGAGATATGATGGATTTGTTCGCCTACGACGATCCGGAGGAGAAGCAAAGAGGCGGTGGAGTCGCGGGAAGTGCGGCGATGGGTGGCGGCGCGGCGAACGAAACCGCCGAGCTCTTCGCCGAAGTGGAAGGGGAGATTTTAGCCGCAGATTGTAAAGATGATGACGAAGAGAGTTTAGTCACGGTTGAAGAAGATGGAACGCTCGAAAAAGGCGAGACGACAGCGGCGAACAATGGAACCATCGTCGAAGGCGTACAAAGAGTCGAGACGAATCGATTGAACACCAATAATACTAAAGACGATAACGGTAAAGGCGATGCTGCGATTTTGAAATCGTTGTTCGACGGCGAAGGCGGGCTACACAGCGCCATGTGTCACGATAAGATTTTGTCGGCTGCAGATGGCGACAGGCGCGCGAAAATTGCTTTCGCGGATAGAATCGCGAGACAAGCGGCGGAGGCGGTGAAACGCTCAGGACGAGGCGAAATGAATGGACACTCCAACACTCGCCTTCAAGCTCCGCAGCAGCAACAGATCAACGCGACGACAATATCGACTACAATCACGCGAACCATTGCCACCAATAACATCAACACTGGCCGTTTTGGAAGCAATAACGCGGGAAGTCGTCGCTTATTCTCGCGTATTCAGCAAAGACGCGAAGAAGACGCCGCCATTATTTCCACGAATCAAGACGCCAACGCCAACGAAAATCAAGAAGAAGAAGCTCGCTTCGCGCAATCTCTTCTTAAAGACATCATACAATTTCTCAAATCCAGAGGCGGCGAAGCTCCTACCGGTTTAGTCGTCGACGCCTTCGCGGATAAAGTCACCGCCGAACGCCGCGTCATCTTTCGCAACTTGTTGAAACAATGCGCTCGATTGGAGAGGAATCCGACGACGAACGACGGGAGCAAAGGATTTTCCGCGTGGGTGCTGAAACCAGAGTACGATAAGTAAAAACTGATAATTCACGATAGCGAACGATATTAGTTCTTTTAGCAGTAGTAATAGCAGCGGAATTAGTTTTGTAAAGTGTGCGATGCGGTGATAGCGCGTTTTTTTCGTAACTGTCTCTCTGCAAATTCTTCATTCTTCCAAGAAAGAAGCCTCTTCATCCAAACAAAAACGCGCGAGTAATGAACCATGAGCAACTCCACGTTCTCGTCGAAAAACTTCCAAACTTTCCTGTGCGTCCTCGCGTTCTTCCATCTCTCTGAATTTCTCATCACGGTCGCGTATAATCGCGATCTTCTCAATCGACACTCTTGGCTTTTTAGCGTCCCGTACTGTGCGGCGATGGCTTTTGGAATGTGCGAGTATTTTTTCATCGATTACGGCGCGATGCTCGGCGAAGAAACGATAGAAAGCGCTCATAAAATTGGCGTCGCGACGTGCGTCGTCGGTGAATTCATCCGCAAATGGGCGGAAATACACGCAAAACACAACTTCACGCACGTCATTCAAACCGAGAAGAGAGAGACGCATCGATTGGTCACGGAAGGTCCGTATAAAATTTTCCGACATCCCGGGTATTTCGGATGGTTTTTGTGGGCGCCCGGGACGCAGTTGGTGTTGGGGAACCCGATAAGTTTCGTGGTATTCGTGGCAGTCAGTTGGCGTTTTTTTCATAAGCGGATACCGGTGGAGGAGTATTTCTTAGAGCGGATGTTCGGCGAGGAAACGTACGCTAGGTATCGTTCGAAGACGAGAACGTGGATCCCGGGCATACCTTAAAAGTAGGTACGCGTTGAGAATAGTAATATAGTTCCTCTTTTGTTATCTAGATGCTACGCGCGCGCGAGTTTTGCTAAATCATGCTAGTTCTATGCTGACACCGTTGCCGTCGTAGTTGTCGTTGTCGCCACCTACGTTTCCTTTTTTGCACTTGGAGATTTTACACTTGGCGATTTTTCCTTGCACGTTTTCAAAAGCCTCGACGCCAAAGCCGGCGCAATTTTCGATTTTGACGTCCACGGAATCTATTTGAACACCGCCTCGCAACAAAATACCGTCACCTCCGCAATTCGATATCGCGACGTTTTCCATGCGCACTTTACCGCTCTTTGGCTCCTCCAACTGGTTCCCAAACGCCGACACGCCGTGGTTTTTGCACTTGTCAATCTTCACGTTTTCCGCGTCAATCGAACCGCCTTCGGTAGCTACACCGCTCCCAGTTTCCGAGGTAACCGTCACGTTCCTTAACGTTAAACTCCCTCCTTCTCTCACAAACACTCCAAAGTTATTCGCCACCGATTTACTCGCGTGCGTAAACTTCACGTTCTCCACACTCACGTTCGTAACGCCCGTGGCAACCTCCAACGCGCTCTCGTACGGCGTCGACGTTCTCCACTCCACGTAAACATCCTCGCTCAAACCAATCAATCGAACGTTCGGCTTATTCACAACCACTCGTTCTTTATACGTGCCGCTTTGAATCGAAATCGTCGCCCCGCCTTCTTCCGCGCTCGCTTCCAACGCTCGCGATATCGTCGAAAACTCACCTGGATTTTGGCCCACGGTTAACGATTTCACTCCGCACGAAGAAGAAGAAGAAGAAGAAGAACTCGTCTTTGACGCGTCGTCGTCGTCGTCGTCGTTTGGAAACGCGGGCACTCCTTCCGCGCGAGCAAAAAATCTCTCTCGCTCCACAAAAGGAGACGTCATCGTCATCGTCATCGTCGTCGTCATCATCATTTGCCGTCTTCCCGGGGAAGAAGAAGAAGAAGAAGAAGAAGAAGAAGAAGCGACGACGACGACAAAAGTCGACGTTTCATTCTTCTCGAAGCGAGGAGGACGAGGACGACGACGACGACGACGACAGAGACGACCGCGAGAACCGCAGAAGCGACAGCCACGAAGCGTGGTGGTATTGGTGACGCCGTCGTGGGCCCCCCGCTGCTGCCGCGCGGAGT
>Ga0255769_10004966_pt1 | contig 12697 bp, 7 predicted proteins | sample 041ome_9_FD_179637 | JGI IMG/M metagenome (GOLD analysis project Ga0255769, IMG submission 179637) | Coastal salt marsh microbial communities from the Groves Creek Marsh, Skidaway Island, Georgia - 041413US metaG (version 2) | ecosystem: Environmental > Aquatic > Marine > Intertidal zone > Salt... | reverse complement strand
AATACTACGATAACAAAACGCGCAAAACTGAAAAACGTTAGGCGTTGCTTTGTGTGCGGGATTTTAGGTGAATTTTTTGTCTCATCAAAGCGCCATAAGTACACCACAAGCCACAAACAGACAAAACGAAAAACAAAACTTGGGCACCGCCTCGTTTCGTTGATTGTCTTCGAGAGAAAGCCAGCAGCAGCAGCAGCAGCAGCATTCGTGATAGTATTTACCAGATAACGACGTCGCGGAAACACCGAAACCACGATGAACGCGATGAGAGGAACGTCGTCTTCTTCTTCGTGTTCGACGTCGTACGTCAACGTTGCCCGACTAAAGAGTGCATCGTCATCGTTTAGATATCATCATCATCGTCAACATCAACAACATCAGCAACATCAGCAACAACAACAACAACAACAACAACAAAGACGCAGAGGTATTCGTGCTTCATCTTCTAACGATGATTACAACAACGATAACGATAACAGTAAGAATGATAGTAACGAGACCGATATGAACATGGAAGTTTTGAAACTAAGAATGGAACAGCTGCGTTTGAGAGAAACGGAAACAACTCCTCTGCGGGTGTTGGTTCTCGATGCATCTCTCCCTAAGCAACGACTTGGCTTGAACTTCGGGACGAAAGGCGACGCAAAAAGAAGTTTAAACTGTGGGACGAGCATGGGCGAAGGAGATATTCCACTCGGCACGAAGTTTGCGATGTTGGGTATGAGCCCAACGAATAAAAAAGTCTTACCGTGTGGAGTCGAAGTCGAAGTGACCGAGTTCGAAGTAAACGACGACGGTTCCACTTTCGTCGAGCTCACCGGAACAAAGCGATTCAAAATCGACGAACAAGGGCCGTACTTGGACGAAGATGAGATACCTCACGTGCGTGTTCGTTTCATTGATGACGACAAAGCGTGCGGGAGTTTAGACGATTACATACCGAAACCAGGGACGGACTCGTTCGCAATGATGGAATCTTTGAGGGAGTTAGCCGATAACGAAGAAGCACTGCTTGAACTATCGAGCGATCTGGACGGCTTGTTAGAAAAATGGGAGCGATTAGTCATCGACGGAAAACGTGAACAGCAACCGAAACATTTGGAATTGATCAAATCACATATTGGTGAGTTCCCGGACGTAAAATCTTTCGCCGAGAGAGCAGTATGGGTGTGTTCGTACATCAACCCAATTCCATCGCTCGGAGTCGCTTACGAAATTAGACCCGCACTTTTGATGGCGCCAACAGTAGGGGATATGTTGCGAATCGCCAAAGCTGGCTTAGAGTTGAGCATAACGAAAATGTCGAACGAGGATAAGAACAACGGTCCTCAAATGTAGATGAGTTCTTTTTTTTACTCACTACGCGTGTACCGCACATGTCCCAAAAAGCCAACGAAAATGACGCCCGGAAAACATAAAAAGACCTATTGTAAGTACAATTGATGGAATAAGAATAAAACTCTACTACTAAGTTTAGTCTCTCTCCGAAATAGCAGTGAGATGGTCCTCGATGGCACCTTCCGACAGCAGCCTAAATTCTGGCGCATCCACCGTAACTACCGCCACTTCTAATTCCTTAGCTTTTACGTCTTCCCCTAACACGTGTTGCAACGTCGAGATGGCCAATCTGCACGCCCCATCGACATCGTTCACGTTGCTCTCGCGCTTTATTTTCTTCTCTAAAAAGTTCACCGCTTCCACCTCTTTATTCCCGGCTGCGCAAGCTTTATACCCCGCGTAATACCCACTCGGATCGCACTTGTACAAGCTCGCGCCTCTCTCTTCGTCGATTCCCATTAATATACACATAGTCGCTAAAGGTCTCATGTACGCGTGTTGCGTGTACACTTGAAACTCGTCCGCCATTTTATTCGCTAAAACGTCCACCGGGATTTCATACCCGTATTCAAACCGAAACTCTGCGGCTTGTTTTCTCGCTTTTTGCACCACGTTTCTAATATCGGGATCTTTCCCAGTCATGCACATGCCCAACGTTTTGGTCACTTTAAACATGTGTGTTACCGCTGATTGATCGATTAAAACGTCCGGACATTTCTTTTGCGTCACGGCAACGACGCAGTCTTTTCCTCTCACCGCGATGGAGTTGATCCCGACCGCCTTAATCGCTTTAAACGCGTATTCTACTTGGTACAAACGACCTTCCGGCGAGAAGATGGTGATGTGACGATCGTACCCTCCGCCAGAGCCTCGAGACATGTTCTCTTAAATGTATCTAGCTTAAGTTCGCGTGTGTCTGTGTGTGTTTTGTAAAAGTAGTGGTATGATACGAAGAGGAGGAAAAACTGGGGATCTGGAAGGGAAAGAGGGAAAAAGAAAAGAAAGAAAAGGAGTTCAGTTCGTTGAACGAAATACGAAAAGTCGAAAAAAACGAAAAAAAAAAAAATTCGTTGTTCGTCCTCACAACACACACACACACATCTTCTCTCGCGTCTTCTTGCGCGCAAAAGCTATCATTCATTGAATAGATGCACCATGACTCGCCACAAGAGCGCAGAGAAGAAGAATAACACCGCGACCACTTCTCAAGGAGGAGACGCTCGGATGAAGATGGAAGCGACGACGCAACAAAAGAATGAAAAAAATTTAAACGAGAAGCAACAAGGGGGAGGAGGAGGAGAAGAAGAAGAACGAGAAGAACGAGAAGAACAAGGCGTCGTCGACGCGGAGATGTATTTACAAATGTGCGTCTCGAACGCGATGCATAAAATGGACTACCAAAACGCCATATTCATCGCCGAACGCCTGTTTGCGGTGTCAAACACCGAAGAGAACGCGCTGACTTTAGCCAGATGTTATCGGTTGAACAAACAACCGTATCGAACGTACGAGATTTTGAAAGACCGAAGGAGTCGAGATTCGAGATATTTCTTCGCGAGCGCGGCATACGAGATTGGGAAACTATCCGACGCAGAAACAACACTGACGGAAGTTGTAGACTATGAAGACCATTACTTCTCCTCAGACGACGAGGAAACGGACGACGAGGACAACTATTATCGTCGTCGAGGAGAAGAAAACAGAAATCCAAACATAGACAGAGCGACGCAAAGAGAGATGCGAAAGAGAGCTATGCAAGAAGAAAATACAACCATTCCAGGAGGTGCTTACGGAGAATATTTACTGGGTAAGATTGCAAAAGATACCGGCAGACGTCAATTAGCTATCGATTCTTTCAAACGTGCCTTGGATTTAGATCCGTTCATGTGGTCAGCGTTCAACGAGCTCTGTGCCATGGGCGCTGACGACATCACCTCTGCGCACACCAAGAGAGTCGAGACTATGATGATGAGAAAGAGAACATCGTTCGATCGCGAGGAAGACGACGTGATTTTCTTCGGCGCCCCAAATTTCAACGCTGCCAACGTGTTTTCTCCCGAAATTGTCTCAACCGGCGGCGGAGGTGGGGGCGGGGGCGGAGGCGGTGGTGGTAGTCGATACACGCACAGCAACAGCAGCATGTTCTTGCGGCGAAAACCAGCGACGACATTTTATAGTAGCATCCGAAACAGAGGGTACTCGGGTAATCATTTAGCGTCAACAGTCACTAAGGGAAGTGGAAGTGCGTTACCACCTTTCGATTTAGGCGATCACGACGGGCAGCAGCAACAGCAGCAGCAACAACATCAACAACAACAAAGAAATCCCGCCGACGGCATGCGTTACGTAACGCCGTCACCTCTGAACTTGGGAATACACGAAACTCCAGTAGTCCCACGAAAACCACCTCAACACGGAGTAAAACCTCCCGCGTCGACGGCTTCGACTGCTTTCAATACAAGTGATCCCGTTGTGTTAACACAGCAAACGGCACCACTGGGAGGTGACGGAGTATCGAGCAACCCGTTCAACGATAGGCGTAAGTTTATGGACGAAGGTAAATTGAGGAAAGTTTCTGGACGATTATTTGGAGATACCCCAGAATCGACAACAGCTACGAATACGACTGCAACCACTACGCACGCGGCACCTGTTGAGGCGCTAGGAAATGTAGAAGTAGGTTTGCGAAGAAGCTCCCGTTTGGCGTCGCAGATGGCGGCTCCGCCTGCTGTGCCGGCACCACCCGCTTCCAATATTTTCGCCGTAGGAACGCAAACGCCATCGGTAGCTTCAACGCCTATGACTCCGGCGCAAATGTTCGATCAAACCACGACAACCGCGAAAAAGAACGACGCCAGAATGAACGCCAGAATGATGACGGAAGAAGATCACAACAGAGCGAACCAGAATCTTCATTTTCTTTCGCAGTTCCAGACGCAGCAACAAAATCAGCAACATATCGTAGAGATGCACAGAAGCGCCGTCATGAGCACTCAAAACGTTGGCGAAGAAACAAAGCTTGTTATTCCAAAGGATTCCGTTGCGATGGTTGCGAGAATATTCCACCCCATCATGTCTGGCGCGAGGCACCTAGCAATGTTTCGATGTCACGAAGCCATAGCGGCTTTGAGAACGTGCAGCCCGGAGCAATTCGAAACTGGTTACGTTTTGACTCAAATCGGCAAAGCGTACGCGGAGGCTGTGGAATACGCAGAAGCTGCAAAAGCTTTTGAGCGCGCGCGAGAAATCGCGCCACTCAATTTAGACGGCATCGATTGCTATTCGACCGTGCTTTGGCATTTGAAGCGTGAGGTTGAACTCTCTCATTTGGCGAGAGAGGCACAGACGATTGATCGATTACATCCGCACACGTGGTGCGCTTTGGGAAATTGCTTCTCCCTACAAAGGGAACATGATTCTGCCTTGCGATTCTTCGCCAGAGCAATCCAGTTGAATCCTAAATATGCGTACGGTTATACCCTTCGAGGGCACGAACACTTTGCAAATGAAGATTTTGAGAAAGCGACTGAGTGCTATCGAGCGGCTCTGAGTTTGGACCCGAGACATTACAACGCCTGGTACGGTCTCGGTACAGTCTACTTTAGACAAGAAAAATATGAAATGTCTGAGCACCATTTCAAACATGCCATCGAAATAAACTCGAAGAGTTCCGTTCTGTATTGCTATTTGGGGATGGCGCAACACGCGTTGCGAAAGACCGAGAAAGCGTACATTTCTTTACAAAAAGCGATTCAATTGGACGAGCGCAATCCGTTAGCGAAGTACGAAAAAGCGTCGGTTTTAATGAGCGAAGAAAGATATTGCGAGGCGTTGGATGAGTTAGAACAGTTGCGAGAGGTAGCGCCGAGAGAGGCGTCGGTCTACTTTTTGATGGGCCGGATCTTCAAAAAGTTAGAGATGCCAAACCGAGCGATGTTGAATTTTTCGCTCGCTTTAGATTTGAAGCCGTCCTCGGCAGACGTCAATTCAATCAAAGCGGCCATCGAAAAGTTGCACGTTCCGGAAGAAGAGGAAGAAGAGGAGTTGTAGTCATTAGTACGAGCAAATTTCTCATAGAAATCGGAAAAAGCGTATCATTAGAGAACAAAGAGAAGAAGAAATTCTTCAACTTGATTAGTGTAATAATTAGATAATACGAACGGTCCTTTGTGTTTTAAAGATTTTTTTAGTTTTAACAGTTTTTTATTGCAATATTTGTAATTTACAGAAGGGAAGTCCCGCTCCGCTCAGAAAGAATATCATTGCGTGGCGGCCACCTGCGGTCGATTCTCGAGTTGGTCGTACGAAAGCAAGAAGTTGTCCTTGCGAACGCGTTCCCACGATTGGACGTCAAACACCCAAAACGCACCGCGTTCACCGTAATCCGTTTTCGACGTTGGCTCCGTGCCTTGAACTCGCATCAACCACGCCTTGATTTCTTTATGGAACCCCCAGCCGCGATGAATCAGTTCATCCGCGGCATACAATTGAGCCTCCTCACCAGGCATGGAATAAAATATGTAGAACAAAGTCTCGTGCTGAAACTTTGAAAACATTGCAGGGTGAGCTCGACCAGCCGTGTGCTGATTATAACACGCCGGAATGAGCAACTCTAATTCGTGCTTCGGCGTGGCATCCGTCAGCCACGGCGGAGAAAAATTCGTATACAACGGTTCGGACGAATTCAAGTTTAACCCAAGCATTGTCAAATCCGTTCCAAGAGCTAAAGTAGTCAAGTTTGGATCCGTCATTCGAATGACGTTCAACAAACCCATGAGACCATACCGATCGTTCGGATCCATATTCGCCGTTTGTTGCGCGACAGAATTGGATGACTGACTAGAGTTTTGGCGTAACAAATCTTGACCACTATACCCACCTCGAGAATTCCCCATTCCAAAGCCCCCGCCAGCATCAAAGCTCGGCTGTCTTTGCTGTTGCATTCCCAAATCATTATTCCCATCTATGCCGCCACCTTGCGCACCACCCGAAAATATTCTATTCACTCCCCCAATATTCCCAACTCCACCACCCCCTATTTGTTGTTGCTGTTGCTGCTGATGTTGCTGCTGATGTTGCTGCTGCTTTGCAACGCCAGCTGCAGCCGCAGCCGCAGCATCTGGAGGTTTTCTAGGACCACTTCCGCCACCACCCATGCCTCCTAGCGCTGGAAAATCTTCCTGCTCAATGGCGAACTCCGGCGGCGGCTTCGCATAATAGCCTCCCACGTGACCATCTCCACCGAAACCATCGTAACCATTCCCTTGTGGATACGGAGGAGGATAGCTGTCCCCATATTGTCCCTGACCTCCGCCTCCTAACGAGGGAAAGTCTGAAGCATCAAAGGAAGCCGTGCGCGCAGGCGCTCCATACCCTTGTTGCGGTCCACCTTGCTGATAGGAACTCCCACCGCCTAAACCGTTACCCCCACCTAAACCAGATAAGTTTTGTTGCTGTTGTTGAATTGGATCTATACCGAAACCTCCGTTCATTCTCGGAGCGGCGTTTGGATTTGGTCTTCCACCACTACTGCCCCCAAGAAGGTTCCCAATGTTTTGTTGTTGCTGGGCGTTTGCACCGCCGATGCCCCCAGAAGGAATCGGCGGGAAACGACCTCCTAAACCAGCAGGTGGCGGAGGAATCCCACCAGCGTTGGTGTTATCTCTCCGATACCCGCTTTGCGAAGGAGACCCTCCGTACAATCCACTCATTTTTCCTAATGCTCTCTCCTTATCGTACAAGCTCTTGTTTTATATATATTTTACGTGGTCCCTCTCGATTCTCTCGCCTCCTCGATCCCGACCGCTCAATCTCGAAAACAAAACAAAACCACCAGCTTTATTGTATATAAAATGTATGCGTCCGTACGCTCTCCCACCTCTCTTTAAATATAACAACGACTGTGATGTTTGGTCGGTTTCTTTTCGCAGCGTCTACGCCCTGTGCACAACCTTTTCTGTTTTACTAATAGAGAGGGAAAATTCGTTTGCTTTTTGTGAGTTGAAATGTGACGGGGTAAAAAATGTATTTACGAACGAAACGCGCGTCTAAAGGCTATCTGTGCGCCCAATCGCGCCTAGTGGTCCGTTCCCGTCGTTTGCACGTCGAGGAAACCTGTTTTATGCGTCCTCGAGTATTCCAACTCACGATCAGGTCGAGAGGAAACTCCAACACTTCAACAACAACAACGAAAAACAAGAGTGAAAAGGCAAAAATTAAGAGCGCGGAATTGCCCTCGAATAGATATCACGCGAAGAAGTTCGCACCTATCAGAGTCCTCAGTCGCGCGAGGATGCTCTTTTTTTATGCAGAATGCCAATTAAAATGCACCTTGAGTGAAACGTGAGCGCGTGTTTTGGCGATACACGACGCGTTTTTGAACGAAAAATTCGTCTTCCGGTTGTCAATTTTTTATTTTTTTTTGTTCTCACAAGTCAAGAGAGAGAGAGAGAGAGAAGAGAGAGAGAGAGAGAGAGAGGCGCCGACCGGTCTCCACAAAAAAAAAGAAAGCTCTCTCTTTCCTCAGCAACTCTCTTTGTTTGCAACCAACACGAACGCGCTTTCTCTCTCTCTCTCTCTCTCTCTCTCTGCACTCACTCGCGCTGTGGTTGGAAATCGAATCAAAACAGATACAGAATAAACGAGTATCGGCATTCATCATGCATTCGAAATCGTTTCGAGTCGTTCGCGCGGATTCGTCGAAGAAGTTGAGACTGAACGCACTTCGCGTGGTTCGTGCTGCTTTGCGAGCCGTCGCTCCCGAGCTTTTTCCATCTTCCTCCTCCTCCTCCTCTTCTGCCACTGCGCCCGCAACAGTTAAGAGATCATTCACGACCCAAGAGCTCAAAGCGATCGCTACGTACATTAAGATTGTCTGTGAACAGCCAAATCTGAACGTTGTCGTCGGCGTGGATGATTTCTCGGCGTTCGTGAAATATCGAAAAAGCTCTTTGACGTACGTCGTGTGTGACGTGAAACCGAAACCGGTGCGAGTGTTGATTTACGAGTCGTTTAAACTCACCGCCGCGGAGAACGCTGAGATTGAAAGCACGACAAAATCGACTCCCGAGCGCGTCGCAGAAGCAGAGATAAAATTACGAGCTACCGAAGAGTCCGAGGATGCGACGGAGAAGAAGAAGATTATGAAGAGCAACGCGGCGAGCAAAAAAGACGCGGCAGTCATCACGGAGGGAAACGAAAGCTTACCAAAGTGCGTGGAAGCTTTAGCTTTGGACACATTGAACGATAAATCATACGAGAGCACGGAAAAAAGAGCGACGGAATTGCGCAAGCGGCTTTCTGAGAGGTTTGGGGACTATTGGCACGTCATTCACGATGACAATCCGTTCGTCGTGGCGTGCGATAAAACGACGTTTGCAATTATCGAGAACGGCGATGTTGATGAAAAGAAGAACGACAAGAGAGACGAGGAGAAAAAAGAAATTTACAATTCAGTAGAAAAAGAGCTCTATTTTGTCGCACAGAAAGGACGAGCGGTGTATACCGCGTGGCATCACAACGCACCGGCAAAGGAAAAGTTCTTCTCTTGGTTTTGGAGAATGGAATCAAGCGAAAAATTGAAGTTGCTTCGATATTTCTGTCTCTTCAACGCGACGGGATTGGCGGTTATATCTAGAGCAGTTTGTGGCTTCGAAAAAGGTGGTATACAAAATACGAAGAGCTTGTTTTGTCGAGCAGGTCCGACGTTTACCCCTGTATTAATAGGTATCTTTCTCTGCATCGCATTCAGTACTTCGGTGTTCGCACGGATACGAACGAATAGAGAACGACGCTTAGCAAAAACGTTATCAGCAGCGGTAGCGGTGACTTCTCCCTCAAAACGAAAATAGTAGTATTTATAGTAGTACGGTAGATATTGTAGAGTTCAATTAAAAGCTGGTACATTGTACTCATTCGTCCTTTGATTCTTCTTCTTCTTCTTCTTCTTCTTCTTCTTCTCCATCATCGTCATCATCATCCACATCGGGTGGTTTCATCTCGTCTAGAAAATCCATGACTTCTTTCTCAATCTCTTCATCCGTTTCTTCGTCCACCTCAGCTTCTGGTATTCCCATCGACTGATTTTTTGCACCGGCCGCGTTTTTCGAGGAAGAAGGAGCACTTTCCAACATCTTTTGTCGAAGCTCCTTGGCGCCTTCGACGTTATTTCCATCAAAGAAGAACAAATCGTCATTCGCAGCTTTTTCAGGATTCAAATGTGCCGTGGTCAGGAACTTTTTCGCCGAAACCCAGGCAATGAAGATGGATTCAAACTTTTCCTCAGAAATCGCGGCGAGTTCCATAGAAGCAGACGATGGATCTATAGCTCTGATCATGCCTTCTGGTAACTTTGCGAGCAGAAGCGTTGGAGCCGGCGTGTTTCCAGAGCACCGCATCAGAGCATCTGCTTTATTACGCCCAATGGTAGTTCTCCTGGCCCTAAGAACAGAAATGTACCGGCGCAAAACACGTAAATAATCGAAATAAGCGCGAACTTCGCCGATGGTGCCGCTAACTGTATCATTCTCGTCTCCTACATCTATTTTATTTTTTCCTTGCTGGGCATTGGCCTGCATATCATACCTTTCTTGTTCTTCTCTCGGTACTTCGAGTTGTTCTTCCTTGTAATACATTGACTCATCGATTTCCATGTCTGGATCATTGGCTGGTGAATCTTCTTCGTCTTTAGCGTTGGCGTCTTTTTTATCGTCGCTGATACGGAGGGAAGACATGTTGATCTCCACTTCTTCGCTAAAATTTGATGGCACGTCTTCAAAGGCTTGCCTCTCAAAATTCCAGCGTTGCAACATTGGACGTCGCACGAGGTCAGGGCCAGCGTTCGCGTTTAAGCCGACGCTCTTAGTCGAAATCAACTTCAAACCAAGTACGCGCGACGCTTGTTTTTCCCACTCTTCGTCGAAATCACCCAAACCCAACGCGGCTTCAAATATTTCGTCGTCTTCTTCTAAAACGTTTGGCAACAAATCAACAAGGAACTTTGACGAAGGAAACACCTTATTCGCATCGTTAATATTCTCGATGTTTTGACTCATATGAGCTCCCATGGAGTTTGCTAAAAAGTGAATGATATCACCGCGATAGTTCCGACATAATACCGCAGCATCGTGCATGGCCGTTATCCCTCGATCTCTGCGCTGTTCTTTTAAATTGCTCTTACTTTTTTTTCCACTCGCCGATTTTTCGTCCGTTTTACTCGCTTCTGACGATGAGATCAGTCGACGCATGTGCTTTCGAAACGCGTATTTAAAGAATACTAAACGGGCGATATAACTTTGCAAATCGGGCGGACATTCTAAAACAGAGCCCGAGGCGCGTCGTAAACTCGTGATTTCCGTGATCTTGCCCAATATTTCCGATAAGCCTCTCGCATCATCTTTGTTCAACTGCACGCTCTTACCGCTACTAGCAGTGGTGGTATTGGTGCCGTTGTTGTTGTTGTCAAACGTCATAGATAAAAAGTACTTCACGCATCGCTCGACGCAATCGATGCATGCCTTCGTAGAGTTTACGCGTTTTGCTTCAGCCGTGGCAATTGACTTTGGCTCTGCTCCGCATTCTCTCCATACCCAACCTGGAATGTCGAAAGATGCCCGTTTCATCGCATAGTCCGCTTGGACGAGCAGTTCTTCGAAATTAAGCTCGGACCAGTCCGTTGGAATTTCTTGTTTCAACGCGTACCAAGCGTTATCGGGATCCTCAATTTCAGTTTTCAACTTATGCAACTCTGGATCCATTTCTTCGAGTGGTTTGCACTCCTTTTCTCTAAAAACTCTTTGGACTAATAAATCCGAGTATAAGTCTAAGTTTTCTTGAATTTTCTTCTTCGCTTTAGATTTTTTCGGCAGCGCTGCGACGGATTCCGCGAACGCCATCTTCACGGTATCTTCGTTCCAATCTTCATTTCGCTGGACGTTCTCGCGAAGAAACTCGGCAACCTTAGCAACGAACTTCTTGGCTTCGGAAACATGTTCTGCAGTACTCGAGGCGTTGTTCGCGGTGGGCATTTTCTTCAAGCAAACGATATAATGTGACTCGTATTAGCGGCTTCGTCCAGATACTTTGCCTTTTCGTTTGGACTTCTTCAAGCGTTTCGCCTTGGCTAGATTTTTCTTGAACTCTGGGTTCGCTTCGTTTCGTTTACCTCTGCCGCCTTTTCTGTTGGCGAGTTTAATTGCAACTTTGGCCTTCTTCCCGAGAGCTTGCTTCGTCGCTTTGCTCCTATCTTTCTGCACTCTCTTCGAGGCTTGTTTCAAATTCAATATCTGATGCGGCTTTAAGTTCTGCGGGACGTAATACTTCTGTTTGTGACAGTCGTATTGTTTGCCCATTTAGCCCAATTGTGCGAAAAATGAAACGAGACTTCGTTCCGGTAAAAGTTTGTTGTTTCTCTCTCTCTCTCTCTCTTTCTCTCTCTCTCTCTCTCTCTCTCTCTCTCCAGCTTTTCGATCGAGCCGACGACGTCGAGCGAGGACAATAAACGCGACGGTCTACAAGATTTACTCGATTGCTTGTCTTTGTACTAGAGCAGATGAAACACCGGTGTTTATTCTGAACAGAAGTGGGACGGCGCGCAAAGAAGAATTTTTTGCGAAAAAGAGAAATTGGTCCCACAGCAGCCGCTTTTTTTCGTTTTCTGTAAAATTCTGGCCTGGTCGAAAAGGTGGAACCATACGAACGAGAAAAGTGCATTATATATTATTGATTTTTAGTATCACAACTCTTTTATGCGTAACCCCGCGTTTAAGTTACAAACCAAAGACGGAACCACCTCTGGAACCGGCGAAGCTGCCTTCAGAGGCGCAGATCTTGCCAGCTTTGGTACCTTCGCATTCTAATTTGATGTCGTCAGACAAAAACTTGACGTTGCCAAACTCGGCGGCGTTTTCGCAACCCAACAAGTTGTCCGGGAACTTGCAAGAGCCATCCGTGACCGTTCTGGATCTAGCAAAGTTAGCGGAAGAGGTCATCGCGCGCTTCTTGTCGTTCATTTCTTTGTTCGCTTCGGAAGAGGCTAACAAGTCTTCGGTCAAGCCGGCGTGCGCTTGCATAACCGGGTTGGACAAAGTGACGACAACAGCCGCGGCCAAGGCGGCGGACTTGTTGAAAGAAACCTTCTTTTGCGCGGAAGCAGTCGGCTTCGCGGCAGCCTGTGTGTGTGTGTGTGTGTCGTTCGTCAGTGTGCTATTTCATTTACATACATTGTGCGTTGTTGCTGCTGAACAACAAACTCGTTTTTTTTCTTCTCTTCTCTCCCTTGGTCTTGTGGGGGAAGAGAAGAGAAGAGGCAGGACAAAAAAAAACGAGAGGAGGAAGCAAGGCGGAAGGAGAATGATCGTGG
>Ga0255769_10004958_pt1 | contig 12711 bp, 2 predicted proteins | sample 041ome_9_FD_179637 | JGI IMG/M metagenome (GOLD analysis project Ga0255769, IMG submission 179637) | Coastal salt marsh microbial communities from the Groves Creek Marsh, Skidaway Island, Georgia - 041413US metaG (version 2) | ecosystem: Environmental > Aquatic > Marine > Intertidal zone > Salt... | reverse complement strand
CATCAGCCAGCGTAGTGGCCTGGACTTCGCCAGCATCCGCGATGTTATTCCCATTCGCGTCAATAAATGCAATCGCACCCTGCAGGGGACCTTTGTTCGCGTTGCCGCCGATATTAAACACCGCGGCCTGCCCACCGCCGCCGCCGGCCTGGGTGACACTGCTGCCTCCGCCCGAGCATGCTGCTAAACCTAAAAGTGTCAAAGGCGACATAAAACGGATTGTTTTGTAATTAGTCATTGAGGACCCCATCAAACTGAAATACATTTTTCCCAACTATAATAGAAGCATTGCGCAAATGAAAAGAAAAGAATGATAAAGTTTTCAAGAATATGTACACGCGCTGCTCTGATCACATCCGTTTCCATATTTCATTATATTTTCACGACCACGCATGCAATTTCTGCTGATATTTCGGCGTTTTCATTTTACGAATCGCCCTCTGCTCCAATCAAAATTGATAACGCCAAAGTAAAATACTCTGTAGCCTCAGCCGGCTTAGAATCACGTTGGTCAAATAGGTTTGGCGAGGTGGGAGTAAGAATAGGCGCGGCGTACAACCCGAAAGAGAGCGCCTCGATGACCGCCTCCGGTAGAACAGCCGAACTGCAAGGTCCGGTATCTGGCAACTATGGACGCCTGGATTTAGTTGCGCGACCTTTTGAATTTAAGGGTTATATACCAGTACTCGCAGTTGCACATGAAGCTTTTGACTTTCATAGCGATGAGCTTACTGGGACCGAAGTTCTGCCGCTCCTTGGGCGCACAGCTCTCATAGCTTCCGTTGACGGAGAAATGCAGAACTCAATGATCTACCTTGGCGTGAGAAAGCAATTTCCCAATTTAACATGGATAAAAGCTGAAGCTGGGTACAGCCGCTGGAATTATTCATTTAGTGCAACAGGTCGTGGGACGGGAGAAGAGGGCGGCACGGTGCTGCCGCCTCCTGTACACGCGTCCACAACTAGCACTGATCCATTTTACAGAATAGAGTTTGGAACTGAAATTCTCGGTCAAGATTTAAGTCTATATTATCAACAGAGGGAACTTTCGTCGCTCTCAAAGCAGACGCTCAATCGCTTCGGTTTAAACCTAATCTTTCGGTTTTAATTTCACTCATCAGGCCTGTAGTTTCAGAAATATCACGCATAAATCTCCCAATTCTCGTGACTTTGATCCGCATCGCCGTTGATTACTAGTGTAAGATTGCCAATACTGTCAGGGTTAAGCGCGTTAACCGCAAAACCGTTGTCCGTCACCAAGTCAAAGGTGTCTATCCTATATTTCTCTTGTCCAGACAGATGCTTCAAAATGACCAGAACGTCTGCCAAGTCGACGTCTCCATCACTATCCAAATCGCCCGCCGCCAGCGCTTTGCCGCTCAATTCGTATTTGGCTTGACCAGACATATGTTTCAATTGTGCGAGAACATCACCCAAGTCAATTGGTGTACTCGGTTTCCCACCTGGTGACTTCGCAAGCTGATTTGAAAAATCATTAATTCCGTTAATCTTGACTTCTTGTATGTCCGCTTTTTCAAAAACTGCAAATCCACCATTCTGATCAATAGTGAGATCAATTGTGCTTTCACTTTCAATTTTCAGGATCTTATCCACTAAATTACGGACTTTCAGCTGCGTCACTCCTGAGGCATTTTCAATTGTAAGAGAGCTTTCTCCTGGATCCTCATTAAATTCGAAATAATCGTTCCCCGCTGCATCCAGAGTACGAGTTATCTTCGAATAGTCGTAATCAGAAAATTCTAATTTGTCTTCGAGTGGATCGTAATCAGAAATGGCATCGTCACCCTGCGAGCTCTGGTCTTTTCGTTTGAACTTGAATAGATCCCCTCCCGCTTTGCCCTTGAATAATTCATTTTCGGCTTTTGATGTGAAGATATCATTGCCTGAAGTGCCAGTGCGATCCGCCCGTTTTGAACCAATGTTTTCGAGGGATTCGCTTGCAAAAGATGAAGTATTTCCAAGGCTATCGTCAAAACTCATTTGGGCAACAATCGTTGCCCCAATGTCGTCATCTGTAAGCGTGTACAACTTTGAAGTTGCGCCCTCTATTAATTGACCATCTCTCAACCACTCGAAAGCTATGGTTTCAAGATCCACACCATTAGAATCAAACGTTTCATCAACGATTTCTAATTCTGCACCTGATCTTGCAGATCCAATCAAAGAAATTTTTCCTAAAGCCACGAAATCTTTATTTTCCAGGCTCTGTAAGTCTGCGATGGTCTTCTCATCATTCTTGAAAATAAAAGTTTCGGCGTCACTCACATTAACTGCGTGCTCGCCATTATTATAAATTAAAACTTCACGAGTGTTGTCGTAAGCTAAATGCGAGGCATCATAATCGAAATTGATATAGATCGTGTCAGAGCCCGCGCCCGCGTTTACTGTATTCAAACCTTCCCCGGCAGAAATTGTGTCATCTCCCTCCCCTGAGAAAATTACATCATCTCCTTCACCAGTGGTTATTACTTGTGCAGAACTGTCTGCGAATATCGCCTGCCGAGTTTCATCTGTCGAAATACTCACGTTACCTTTAAGGAAAATATTTTGGGCATCAGTCGCTTCGACTTTGGCTCCATCAGCGGCGTGAGTTAAATCTATAAAGAGTGCAAGGTTATTATTGGTGTTCTCATTACCCAACACAGTGAAATTTTGCGCTGTATCTGGATCCGAAATGACACTGCTACTGGTTTTTACTTCAATGTCCAGGCTATCAAACGAACTGTCTAAGGCTGGTATCTGACTTATGCTATTTGCGTACTGCGCAACTTCATCGCCACTAAAAAAACTAGAGAATTTACTTTTAATCGTCCCAAAGCTCTGGCTGATAGCCGCACTTCCTGCGTTCACGGAGAACAAATCATTTTCGTTAACAGATAAGGCGGCTCGATCACGCCCCTCAAATACCAGTCGACTATCGCTGCTCGTTAGGTATTCGATATCACCATAAGAATTTTCAAATCCTACTTTTACACTCAACTCTTCATTCTTGAGTGATTGTGTAATCTCCAATTCTCTCTGGTCGGCACCTTCAATAATTTCGCCATTTTTATACCATTGATAGGATGATACTGACGGAATTGCGTTTGCCGCGAAATCCAGGTCTGAGAAAGTCAAGACATCTGGGGCTATACTACCCCCAACCTCCATACTCCCCACGAGAGACACAATGCCAGTCGTTGGGTCATTAAAATAATCCACGCGAGTTTCAGCCGAAGTGACACTTCTCAGAGTTCCAACTGCATCCAGGTAACTTACCTTGGAATATATGGTTTTTCCAATGTCGTCAGCTGTCAGCGTGAGAGTGTTACCCGATTTAAGAACTGCAGAAGAGCCAGCTTCATACCAGGAAAAACTTTCAGATAAAGCTATTGCTTGGCCTTTACTGGTATCGGTGAAGGTCGCAGTTAACGTGCTTCCCTCGCTGTGTTCGCCGCTCACAGATACTGAAATTCCATTTAAATTCTCCTCCGAAGACGGAGCTGTATCTGTTAAATCTGACACCGGCTTGGCTGTGTTCAGGTCATTCGAAAACGCAATTTTCTCAACACTACTTAAAATCGATGTTCCCTGAGCGGATGTGATAAAATTACGATCATTGACGGAGTAATACGTGTACGATGCTTCGGATCCTGCGAGCACAAATATGTCTTCATCGTCTGCGGTGCTGTCAGTAATACTATCCAATCCCGCACTTTCGAAGATGACATCACCCTCGGAGCTTAAGACGATTGCATTATCTCCTGAATTGCCATGGAGCCGCGTAGCCGATAACAAGGTTGCACTTAAATTTTCGTCTCCTGAGAGGTATACGTCTTCAATACCGTCATATTTTGACGAATTGTAGGGAGCCGTTGTGATGAGGATATCGTGCCCCGAGCCCGCGTCGGTGACGGTTGGCTCACCAGTTGATACAATGTATAAATCGTTTCCACTTTCTCCAGCGTAGGAGGAAAGTGTGCCGTCAACACGCGTAAGCCGATAAGATTGATCCCCGAAAGTTAGGTTCTCTGTATCTTTAAGATAGAGAACTCCTGAAGAAGACAGATCGGTAATCTTGATGTCACCCGATGACGAAAGTTCGATCGTAAACTGACTAATTTCATCGTCAAATTCGACGGTATCTTCCCCCACACCACCATCAAATGTTGATGATTTTGCAGTTGGGATTGAGGAAACCGACAACGTATCACTGCCATCACCCGCTGCTATACTTGCTGCGGTTGAATTCAGTTCGAACGTATCGTCTAAATCCGTACCAGACGGTGTCCATGTATCAGTAATCGCTAAGTTAGTTGCGACTTGAACATTTGGGATCGAAAGGTCTACGCTGTCGAATGTTTTTCCGTTGTAAGTCAGCTCATGCTCTATGAGGGTCGAAGATGTTTCGTCGGCTGCGCCTGCTTTTGAGTAAATCGAAATCGCAACTTGGCTGGCCGTCGCATCTTCTGCAGCCTCAAATTTGAAACCCTTGAACGCGCTTTCCAGAGCAGTCGACCAGTCGCTGTCCGATGCATCAACCGAAGGTGCATCAAAGGCATAAACCGAAGTGGGTAAACCATCAGACGCCAATTCTATTTTTATACTCTTCGAGTAGATTAAATCTGCGTCAATGGAACCATTCGAATAAGCATCATCATCTATTGCGTCGGTTATGGAGACTGTCGCGGTAATGTTGGAATTTCCCGCAAACCTTCCTACTAATAATTCTGAATTATCCGCGTCGTAGTCCAGTGTAAATGCTTCAACTTGAAATTTAGAAGCATTACTCGTTGCGACTGGTTTCACTAAAATTGCGTTATCAACAGATTTTAAGTCTGCATAGTTATCAAGTGATATTTCATACTGATATACCGAATTCGTATCATTTGGCTGGAGCGCATTTGCATTCGTGTAGCGGGTTGAAAGCGACGGAATAAGTTCCGCTACCTTAAAAACCACGGGCTGAACATACAGGCTCGATAACTTCTGACCGTATTCGCTCTCGGAGCCTATTAACTCGATTTCTAGAGCCACGTCCTCCATTGCTTCCAAGTCAGGATCAGATACCACCCAAAATGGAATTTCGACTGTGGCCCCAGTGATCACTTGTGTCTTAGACTTGCTCGTGACCCCTTCAGTGGACGGGTTAACAAAACTTATATCATTGGTAGACACCGATACATTAATAGAAAGGTCGGTGTTCTCATTGTCAGCTTTGGTAAAATCTGCAACATTTACTCGTACAAAACCCTGTTCACCCTCCAGTATTGAGGAAGAACTCGACACCACATTCCCACCATTGTCTAAGATGTTAGCGGTGATTGATGCAGCCACGTAATTAACTTTCGCCTGCAAAATTGCCGAGCTGTCAGTTTGATTGGGCTCCGTTGCAAACCAGGTCGAAACAGGGCTATCGGAAGTGAAGTCTTCACTTTTGTTTTGACCCGTTAACTTACGTGCAAACGCGGTTAGATTATACTCCGCCGTATTCGCAGACCCTGCAGCAAACCTCGATACCAAAAAATCAGACTTCGACAATATTGTTGGATTTGCCGGATCGGTTGAAATCGCTGTCGTTGTGCCGTCAACCGTCACGGAAAGTGCCGGGGTGTCATTCTCTGACGCAACTTTTTCCAAAGTTAAATAGACTGCGTCAAAGTCGCCATCTACAATCAAAAAGTCTGCTAAAGCATAATCGCTTTCACTTGTGAATGTCACGTTTGTATTGATTTGTGCGCCAACTTTTTGGCTCATCTTAAAGTCACTAGATGCCGTATCGTTTATTCGTAAGGTAGGCGCGTGCGATTGATCTTCAGCCAGTAACACATCTGAAGCTAAATTTTGCTCTTCACTTGCGCTCGGATCATCTAGAGCATTGATTGAAAAATCAAACTTGCCCACGTTCGCTGGAGATGAAAATACAACTTTTATCGTTTCAGCCGCCGCGTTTGCCGTGAATGTTACGCGATCCTCATTGAATAAATCGACAATCGTGTCTACCCATTCATTGACGCCCATGGCGCCCTCTGAAGTGAACGTCCGAGTTACGTCGGTTTCATTATCTGATGATAGTGTCAAAGTTATGATATCACCGGGCGACGTATCACCCGATAAGGCAGTTGCGAACGTCGCAGAGCTTGAAGTGCTTGTGACCGGGTCAGGAATACTGGTGACCCCAGCGTTGTCCCCACCTACCGCAAATGTTGCGGTAAACTCTTTCCCGTCAGTGCGGCTGATGGTGAGCTTATTACTCTCTTCGCTTACTGTGTATACCAGACCTATGGATTGCGTAATCCCAGTACTGCCTGCGGCATTCGTTATGTTTTTTGTGGATGCACTTGAGGCATCGCTCAACTTAAAAACTTCAACCGTGGTCGAGGGGCCGCCATACGCGATTTCAATCTCTCGATCATCATCTGAAGCCTTCAAATCGACTAAGAACGAGACTTTATCACTCGTCGAAGTGAATTCGGCCGTGTTATCAAGATCGGTTCCAATGTAGGCCTCTTCCAGAGCCACAATATCTTCAGAACTAACAGAATTGTCAGTGACTAGGCCTCCAAATGTTGGTAGTTCGTCAAAAACTATTTCGAATTGTGCTTCAGAATAGGCATCCGCACTCGAGGGCTTGACGATCAGGTAGTAGGGGGCGTCATCACTTACATTTAGGTCTAAATTAAGCTCGCCCTCACTCGAAAATGACGCATTATCTGCAGACGAAACTGAAGTGAGCAACGCTCCGTTTGCGTCAGATTTTCTTATCTCTAGGAGAAACCCAGCCCCCTCATTGAACTCTTCAATGAGCTTAAATTTAATCGACAAATTCGCACCGATGGCGCCCGTAGCAAGTAAATCCAACTGGGTTTTGCTGAGTTGGAATATTTTCTCTTCGTCAGCTGTCTCCAGAAACGCCTGACGGGCGCGGTTTGCCGAAACAGTAATACTTGTCGTCATTTTATATCAGCTCCAGAACATCACTCAGAGGCGTGTCTGATCCTATTTCACCACTAATCTGGACCGTGCCCGTTCCGATATTCAGCGTAGTTTTTTCCGCTGTAGACGTTACATTCTCCTGCATCCACGTAGTCTCTTCTGCGTTCGGCGCTGAGATCACTATGCGCGTATTCGCCAAGTCTTTCGACGAGAGAGAAATAGCACCGGAAAAGACTTCGTCATCGAAAATAAAGTAATCCTTGGAATTGGCTTCGAGTTTTTGAACGCCCTCGCCATCATTCACAATTATGCGTGCGCCGGACGACAACACTAATTCACTTTCGCCACTCTGCAGTGTGGTGAACCCTTTAACGGATAGGTCTGTGTCAATGGCGAAGATGAACTTATCACTATCCTTGTCGAAGTCAGAAACTTTTAAGGCATAGTTACCAGTTATGTCGACGGTTATGGTATCCACACCCAACCCCGTCGTTATGATCTTATTCTCGTCTCCGGCAGTAAATGCGTTATCGAAATTATTCCCGATGATTTTCTTAGTAGTGACAAAACCTTGGCCGTAAATGTACTCGCTTATCTCTTCCTCCAAGATAGTCAGACGTTCCCTACCATCACTAAACTGTATGGCCTCAATTTCACTTATCAAGTCAGTTTCAGAGTCCCTGTGGACAACTTTAAAGCCATCGCCAGTGTCCGTGACAGTTGCCTCACTCTTGCTGACGTCCAGGATGAATACATCCGCTCCAAGTCCGCCACTGATTGTATCGTCACCCAAACCACCCCTCAGGAAGTCGTCAAAATTGGATCCAATAATTTCGTCGTTGCCGGCATTTCCGTTAATATCAACGGCATGGCTATGTCCAGAATAGTTCAAAGCCGCACCAGTTTCACCGGTGTCAGCGCCCTGCACGAAAGTGATATCGTCTGCGCCGTCGCCGTCTGTATCCAAGCTTTCCTCGGTTTTCTTCAGGTTAATGACTGCGTCTTCAAAAATAACCCTCTCAAAACCTGAGACATACGTAGACGAAGATGTCGCTTCATTTGTTATTTTATATTCATATTGGGTTTGGGTTACCTCAAAGAATGTTAGTGCGGTATCATTCGTTCCGACCCAGTTTGACCTGAGGCCATTTACTACAAGGGTATCATTCTTACTATCGCCTGAGGCATTGTAAGTATTTTCTCCAAGATCATCATAGACCCGCAGCGCCTGACTTGAATTGAATGATAGCGTGTCTGATCCCGCGCCGCCGTAAATTATTGTTGATTTTGAGACGTCAACATTAAAGTCCGATGAAAAATCATCATCAGCATAAGTACCGTAAATGATTTCTAGATCTACTACGCCATCCCGATCCCGGTCTCTTCCTAATTTTTCACCTACTAACCTCTCGGTTCTATCAGAAAACTCGATAACCTCGACATCGTAAAGGGTATCCATACCCTCTGATGTCGTTTCAATCTTATAAAACTCAACATTGACATCAATGTCCTTTGTAATAATCACGTCTGAAAATTTATCTGCAAATACAGCCGTATCCGTAAACGCGATGCCTATATCATCCACATCTACTTCAAGATCTGCATTGTTCCCGTAAAGAACATCATCTCCTTCACCTCCGATGAGGTCGTCACTGCCCAGTCCGCCCATCAGGGTATCCGAGCCCGCAAAACCATAAATACGCTCATTTCGACTTGAATCATCTGCGTACTTGGTTTCCGCATCATCCGTACCTTTCCACACCCACTTGCCATTTTCAAATCCATTGGCAGAGACAAAATTCAATTCAGAGCCATCAAACTGGATCCGTTCAATCCCGTAAAGCGTGTCAATTTCGGTCAAGGTGCCAACTGTTTTGCTAACTTCAATATATCCGTCAACCTGATACGAAAGTGCCTCGAGGCCAGAACTATCAAAATGTCTGACTGTGTAGTCCGTTTTAGCACCCTGAAGACGGAAGATGTCTACATCCTTATGGCCCCATGGATTGAGACCTTCTTCACCGCCGTAGATCGTATCGTTGCCAAGCCCACCATCGAAGTAATCGGCGCCGTCGCCACCTCGGAGAATATCATTGCCAATTCCCCCATTTATATTATCGCCATCGACAGTGCCCTGAATATCGTCATCAAATTCGGACCCATTAATATGCGTTCCCTTAGTTCCATTCCAATTCTCATGGTAATCGTAGCGGATGCCGACGTTCATCCACTTATTGGAGAATGATAGGTTCTCTATGTCGTAGAGCTTATTCGTGCCCAGACCAAACGTTCCGGGCAGTAAGTCTTGTACTTCGATGTAGCGACGCCCGTCGTCATCTGTTTTGACACTGAGCTTAAATTGTTCGTATTCACCATCAAACCTGACGCTGTCATGGTCATCGTCACCAAGGGCGCCATTAACGGCATCTCCGTAAATGGTATCATTTCCACGATCCACATTGAAGTGATCGCCCCCTAGTCCACCCACGATAATATCATCACCCGCGCCATCATTGAAATGGTCACGACCATCCGTGCCAACCAATGTCTCTGAGAATTCTGTCGCATTTACCCAGCTGCCTTGAATGTTGCCAAACTCGTCACGGTGGTAGTGATACTCGACGTCTAAAGTCATCCACTTGTCAGAGAATGATAGGTATTCAACGCCAACCAGGAGGTTTACCCCATCACTCTGGATGCCCTCAATGTCAGGAACTCGGTCAGTCACTATAGTCAGGCGCTCGCCATCTGAGATGCTGGCCACGCGAACGCTCTGCTGTTTTCCAGATGGATCTGTATCGAAGCGGTATATTTCCCCGTCAGTGTTAACCGCAAATACTAAAGCACCCTCGGCGTCAAATATTTCCTTCGCCCCTGCGTTTCCAGTCCAAATGACACTCTCAATGTCATATCTGATATAGCTATTTTCAAATCTGGCTTCGTCTTTTCTCTGCCAGCCCCACTTGTCAACTTGTCCATTCTCACCGCCAATGAACACGTCATTGCCGGCGCCCAGACGGGCATTGTCTCCTCCGAGGCCACCGAATACGACATCGTCTCCCGCCCGGAGATTGAAGTCGTTATCTAATTCCATAAAGTCTTCGCCGAAGGCATCAGAATTCACTAAGTCGTTGAATTCAGTTCCCTCGACATTAGCCCAATCAATGATGCCGTCACCATTCCAGTCATCCTGCCGCGAATACGCATTTAGCTCGATGCCACGATTATTGGTCTCCAGAATTTCAACATCAATTAGTAGGTCTATACCATCGCCACCTACTAAATCCTCCACGAATGTTCCGAGCACGGCAGTGTACCCAGACGGGAGGGCGTTCACGTCGACATTTCTTAGGATTTCACCGCTCACACCACGCAACACTTCGTATGTGGCATAGTTTACGGCCACGGTCGCCTTCGTAATTTCAAGATCTGAAAAATTCTTGTTCCAGTACGTTAGCCTATCATTGTCATGCCAGTTCCCGTTGGGACCATTTGCACCTCCAAAAATAACGTCATCGCCCTGACCACCATTTAAACGGTCCCCGCCAGCGCCACCGACGAGAGTATCGTTCCCGCCTCCGCCATACATTTCATCTTCGACTTCGCCTGAAACATTCTCTGATACTGGCGTGATTAAGTCATCGAAGTCTGTACCTTCATAGCGGTACCTATTTACAATGCCATCACCATCCCAATCTTCGGCACGGAAACTTGAGCGCAAAGACAAATCTTTATCTTCAAATTCAATTCGACCGACGCCGACAATCATTTTGCGGCCATACAAATCACCAACCGCGTCTTTCACTAGAATAGCTTCTGTGCGACCTGCCCCATCTTCCTTGTATGTAATCCAACTCGCAGGATCACTTGCGTTTCTGAGCAGGGGTGTGTTCGTATCCTCGTCGAGTATCGTCCAAACGCGTGAAATCTCAAATCGCGATGCATAGTCATCAATCGCAATGGTGGATATGTCTGAATAATCGGGCGACCCGTCTGGATTCTCTCCCGAACCGAGATAAACATAGTCGTTACCGCCGTTCACTCCAACATAAGTTTTATAATTCGTTGTATCAATGACTATGGTGTCATCAGACTGACCATTCGACCAAATATTTATGGCTTTAATTTTTTCAATTTCACTACTGGTTGCCCCCTCAAACCCATCGAAAGTATACTTCAGGCCACCATATTGTGAGTCTATGTTGTAGCGGTTCCAAGTAAACGGGTCTAATCTTTGATTATCGTCACCGAGCCACAAGTCATATGTGCCAACTTCCACTTCAAATTCCTTGGTGACATTATATCCTTGGTCCTCAAAGTTGATAACCTCTACGTCAGAAACGTATATGTCTCCATACTGAGCAGCCCCCTCAATACGATTGTCTGATACCACGTAACCGGCTACCAGATATTGACCAGCTGCCAACTTCTCAGAGCCAATATAAAGCTTGGGCGTTTCCTCGCCACTCATTACCAGCGTGCCATCCGCGTTGCGGGCAAACCAGACTGGATCGACATCAAAATTCCAGGAATAGTCATTTATTCGGGCTCGATCAAAATCCCAGCTATTAGAAGCCAGGTCGTCTCTTAATTGATCAAAACCAAAGAAATATTTATCCGACAGGCTTGCAGTTCTAACATCAAATTGGATCGCCGCATAATCTCCGGCATCAATGTCGTCACGATTAAAGCCGGCTAATGTTACGGCGTTTGTTTGGGCGTCTAAAAACTCTGGCTCGGAACTATAAGACTCCAGGCGAATACGATCTGGTCGATCGCTCTGATCCTCGAACCTCAGAGCCGAGCCGATCCAGGTCGTAATATTGGCAAAACGCGCCATTTCAATATCGAAGAGGTAATTCGTGCCAAACCCTGCGGCATCTGATGAAGATAAATCCTCAACCTTTGTGTATGTTTCGTTGGCAGTCCCAACCACTTTTCCGTAAAGTGGGTGGGCGGCACTCAATCCTGTTATATTGCCGCTTGCGTTGAGCTTGCCAACAGAAATTTCAAAATTCTCCGCACTGGATGCGAAGTGTACAGTATCTGATGTTGCCCAGGAGTCCGATGAAATTGCGTCATTGCTGAAACCATAGAAGTCGGAACTACCGCGGTATACGTCATCGCCAAATCCATCGGTGAATTCATCACGAACAGCGATTTGAACCTCTTCATCATTGAGAAGACCGAATGTCATTAACCCTATTTGTTGCGTTTTGAATTCATCATAGCTCGTCGCGTAGTCAGACCAATTGACTTTATAAAATTTACCGTTCGCCGCCGTGATAGTCTCAGCGCCCGTTTCGGTAACTTCAGTCAGGACACCCCGATCCAGCAGCGAGTGCAATGCCGCAAGAGCGTGTCCAGTCCCAAACCCAAGATTACTGTCACCTGAAACATCTGTCACAGTCGTTTTTGCTTCTTCGTCCAAAGTATCCAGTTCAATCTTACTTGGGAACGCAAGGTACACAGTCGGATCGTTTCTAAGGTCGTCCACCAAATCTTCAAACTGTGTTTTGGTGACTAATGCATCGTCGGTGCCGAATTTTTCTCCACTGACGTATAAACGATGCCAGACACTTGAGCCGTCATCCTTGACTTCATTTATTGCCAATAAGACAGTCTCTGATCTCTCAAATTTCTCTTCCTTCGCTACGGTATGGATATCAATGCCGGAAATTCTGGAGAAGTCGACGTCGACGCCATTCAGTCGAATGCCGTATAATTCTCCTGAGATTGCCGTGATATCTGGCTGTTGATCATCCAGTCCACGTC
>Ga0255769_10004956_pt1 | contig 12720 bp, 20 predicted proteins | sample 041ome_9_FD_179637 | JGI IMG/M metagenome (GOLD analysis project Ga0255769, IMG submission 179637) | Coastal salt marsh microbial communities from the Groves Creek Marsh, Skidaway Island, Georgia - 041413US metaG (version 2) | ecosystem: Environmental > Aquatic > Marine > Intertidal zone > Salt... | reverse complement strand
ATAGAAGGATTATTAGACCGATCAAAGATGACATGGATGACTATATTGCGAGTCTTGATAGGCTTGGCATTTAATGTTACAATGAACTGGTTTTACCCTATGAATCCATTTGTGGTTCTAGGTGTGATGGTATTTTCAGTTTATTTTATTGGTGTTATTCATCATTGGTTAGGTATATTTGTATTAATTAATTATTTTGTAGGATTATGTTGCATTACAGATTAATGAAGGGAGTTGAAGATATAGATGCTCAGTTTGATATGACTGAGTTGTATGAAGTTATTGAGAACAGATTAGGTATTAGTAAGGATCAGATATTAGGTAAGTCGAGATACAGACCTATAGTCGATGCCAGGATGGTGTTAGTTTATATATTAAGGACTTACAATAAAGAAACATTACAATCTATTGGTAAGATTATAGATAGAGATCATTCGGCTGTTATTAATTTAATAAAAAGGTTTGATGATTACACTACTACAGATAAAAGGTTTAAAAAGATTTATGAAAATATTTTATGGGCATTAGTAAATCAGCAAAAAAGGCAATAGATTACGAGAGAAGTTTTGTTAACGGTGTAAGTTTTGGTAATAAGAATCAGGCTTACATGACTGAAGAGGAGATGATCAACGGATATCAAGCTCCGAGTTACAATGAACTAAGTAAAGAAGAGAAGAAGATATGGAAACAATATTCGAATACAAATCAAAAAGAGTAGAAACTTTATTTGATATATATAAAGAAGACAGATATTCAGCTAGAGTTGTTTACATGAATGACACTAGCAACTATTTAAACTATAGGTTGGTTAAGTTTACTAAAGACAATGGTCACTTCTCTATCGTGTTATTTAGAAGGAAGTATGGTATATCTATATCTAATAAGATATACTCAAGAGAATCAAGGCTGATATCGATACATTACAATGGTAGGTTTTACTTTTCGTCAGGATCTCACGTTAGACCTTTAACTATGCAGAACTTAGGTAGACATATACCTTATATAGATACTCACGCTAGAAATATTGTAGAGATAATACTAGATGATTTAGAAGCTAGGTTTACTTGGTTGAGATACATTAGAGAGAATGGGGTGTTATGGGATGTTGCTTTTAATACTATAATAAAAAACAAGTTGTATTCTAAAAAGAAAGCGTTACAGTACACTTATGGAACTTGTTATCCAGTAGCTAAAATGCTTCACGAGAAGTCAGGCATTATAAACACTAAAGAATTTAAGAAGGACTTAAGATACCTGGAGAACGTAGAATCATTCAAAGAGAGTTGGCTAACTAAAGATATGGTTCATATATTTAAAGACTCATTAAGAATGGCTAAGGTATTAGACAAGAGAATAAATTGTAGCTGGAGCAACAGAAGATTGGAAGAAGAGCATGACAAATGGGCTAAAGAATTGACTGATATCGTTTATGATAGGACCAATAGACCTTTAAACATAGACAATGTGTTTACTGACTTTAGAGATCATTCTGGCTTAGAGTTGATATCAACAACAAAAGAATTAAATTATGAAGGCAAGAAACAGAATCATTGTGTAGCAAGTTATGTGAGTAGGATTGAATCAGGTCTATGTGCGATATTTAAGTATAAAGATTACACCGCAGAGGTAAGGCATTTTGATAGATTAGAATTGAGTCAACTTAAAGGTTATAGAAATAAAAACGCACCAATAAGTGTGAACAGAGAGATTACAGATAAGATAGAAAAATTTAATACAGAAGTTTATGAAGAAGAAAATTACAACAGTAGATTACCGTTCTAGTAGAAAATATAAAGTACCTGGAGGTATAATAAAGGTGCGTTGGTTTAGGAAGTTACAATTAGAACATGCAAGAATTTTAAAAAGTTTGAATTATTATAAAAATAATGAGGTAGATTAACGGATGAGTATATTCGAAGTGCTGACGTTAGTAAGCATTGCGTATATACATTGTTACATGTAGTTTTTGAGCGTTGGATATAAAATTAAATAAAATGAAAATATTAAATTTATACGCTGGAATAGGCGGAAATAGAAAAGAATGGAAAGATGCAGAAGTAACTGCCATCGAGTACAACCAAGAGATTGCAGATGTGTACAAGCAATTGCACCCAAACGATACTGTAATTGTAGCTGATGCACACGATTACCTTGCTAAACATTGGCGAGAGTTTGATTTTATATGGTCAAGCCCACCCTGCCAAAGCCATAGTAAAGTAAGAATGATGGCAAGTAAAGGCGGAAGTTATGATGCTGTAATGCCTGATATGAAATTGTGGGCTGAAATAATATTTTTGCAGAACTTTACAAAGAATACCGACATAAAGTTTGTTGTCGAAAATGTAAAACCATATTACGAACCATTTGTAAAACCTACTGCAAAACTTGGTAGGCATTTATTTTGGGCAAACTTTGAGATACCTGAAACAGAAATTAAAGACGGATTAACACACAATGAAAGAGGAAGTTCTGAAAAAGGTTATTTTGATTTAAGACCGTATAAAATGAAACACCGTAAAGATCAAATAATTCGCAATTGCGTTGACCCAAATGTAGGGAAGTATGTTTTGGAGTGTGCAGTTATATACCCGATAAGGTATAATATATGACGAATCATTCTATTTTATACCCGACAAGGTATAATAGTCATTCGTAAATTACATTATTGTTTTTGAGTTAAAAAATAAAAAAAATATTGTCCTTTTTAAAATTAATTATATATTTGCAGACGAGTCTAGTCCAGAGGTAATTGGCTGGTACGAAAAGCTGAAGCGTTTACAGTCTGACTCATTTCTTTTTAAACGCATTAAACGTAAATAATTAAATAAATAAAGTTATGAGTGAACACAAACATTGGCGATCATTATTCGCTAGAGATGAGAAGTTTCTAGGTTCATGGAATCTAGAGAAAGATGGTAAGTATGAATCAGTGGTGGTTCATATAGAGAAGTTTTACCAAGATACATTAATAGGATCTATGGGTAAAGAATCAAAAGTAGTATGTAAATTAAAAGAGTTTGACAAGTCGATGGTTGTTAATCGAACAAACTTCAAACGTTTGCAACAGAAGTTTGGAAGTTTCGATATGAATGACTATGTCAACAAACCAGTAATTCTTAATGTCGAGAAGGTTAAGTCACCAGAAGGTATGGTTGATGCACTTAGATTTTCTACTAGACCAGCTGAAGTTAAGAAGTCTTTACCTGCGTTAAAGGATGAGGATGTAGCTAAGGTTAAGGAGAAGATTGCTAACGGAGAGTTGACGTTAGAGAAGTTGAAAACAATGAGAACAATAACAAAAGAACAAGAGGATGAAATTAAGAGCAAGTAGTGTTGGTGCTATCTTTACTGGTAAGGATGGCTTAACTGAAAAGCAGTTACAAAAGATATACGATTTATCTGTTAAAGAAAAAAGAACAGTTAAACAAGAAGAGGAATTGAATTTATTAATAGCCAAAAGAGATGCCCCAATTGAGTTACCGAAAGGGGCTATCACTCACGTTGAAGAATTGGTTAACAAGGATTTCTTTAAGTACGATGATCGCTATTCATCTAAGGAGATGGATAAAGGAACGATGGTCGAAGATACATCTATTGAGTTATACAACAGAGTATTTATGACTGACTATAAGAAGGCAGATGTTCGTTTAGAGATAGACTTCTTATCAGGAAGCCCAGACATTATTGACGAAAATAATAAGATGATTGTGGACATCAAATCAAGCTGGTCTAAAAAAACTTTCCCTAAGTTATCTAGACATGCAGACAATGATACTTATGTATGGCAGGTTAAAGCTTACTTACTTATGAAAGGTTGGTCCAAAGGTCAGATTGCATATTGCTTAGTTAGTACACCTGAAGAGTTGTTAACAGAGTGGGATGATGATACTTTGCATTATGTAGATCATATTGATGAGAGTAAGCGAGTGACTGTTGTAGATGTAGAATTAACTGAAGAAGATAAGGTCTTTATGTTAGGTAGATTAAAAGCAGCTAAAGAATATGCTGAGAAATATCTTGATGAATTGAAAAATAAATAGTAAAATTGTAAATTAATAAATAAATAAATAGTTATGTTTAAATTAAATGGAGCGATCAAAGTGATCGGTGAGAAAGTTCAAGTGAGTGATAAATTCGCAAAAAGAGATTTAGTATTATCTGTAGATGATAATGGTTATGAGCAGTTAATCTCAATTCAGTTCACACAAGACAGATGTGATGTATTAGATTCTTACGCTGTAGGTCAGCAAGTAGAAGTGTCTATTAACATTAAAGGTCGTGAGTGGACAAGTCCTAGCGGAGAAATTAAATACTTCAACACAATCGAAGGATGGAAGATTGAAGCTTTATCTGTAGCTGAAGCAACACCAACAGAAGCACCACAAACACAAACAGAAGCACCAGTTGATGGAGAAGAACCATTACCATTCTAAATATGATTACTTACTTTAAGTCTGTTACAGAAACATCCACTCCATTCTATGTTGATGTGGATGTAGCTCTGGATAGGATTAGAAGTGGTAAATCGAAATCATTAATCGAGAAGGTAAGAGCTGAGGCAGACAAAGAAAAGAGGAACATCCTCAAGAAAGGTCTGCCTTGCATCTTATTTTCTGGTGAGTTCACTAAAAGAAGTGATAGTTCTTTAAAAAAGCATAGTGGTCTTATTTGTTTAGACTTCGATGGTTTTTCAGATGAGTTAGATATGGCTTTATTTAAGTCAGATTTGAAGGAAGATAGATACACGATGAGTGTATTTACTTCTCCATCTGGAGATGGCTTGAAGGTTTTAGTAAAGATACCAGCTGATGCTGAGAATCATAAGAACTATTTTCTTTCTTTAAAGAAACATTATAATAGGGATGAATTTGATACGACTTCTAAAAACCTATCGAGGGTTTGCTACGAATCGTATGACCCTGAGATATTTATAAATAAAGAGTCAGACGTATTCGACACTATTACAGCACAAGAGTTTACTGGTCTTGAGGTTAGTAGTGCGAAACCAACTGTTAAGATTAACAGCAGTGATGAGGTTGTTAAAAGGCTTTTTAGTTGGTGGAATAGTAATTATGGGTTAGTTCCTGGTCAAAGGAATAACAACGTATTTATTTTAGCATCTGCATTTAATGAGTATGGGATAGATAAGAGTAAAGCTATTGACGTTATGTCAGACTTTACTAATCAAGGCTTTCCTATTCATGAGATAAAGATGTGTGTTGAGTCTGCTTACAAAGACTTCGCAAAGTTTAACACAAAGTTCTTTGAAGATACAGAGAAGGTAAATCACATTACTGATTTAATAAAGAGAGGTACACCTCTAGAGACAGTTGCTGATATCCATAAGGATGTGCCTATGGAAGTTATTCATTCAGCTGTTACAACAGACGATGCTTTCTGGTCGAGAAATAAGAACGGACAGATCAGTCACATTAACTATCGTTTTAAAGAATTTATAGAGTCACTTGGCTATAAAAAATATTACGTTGGAAGTAGTTTTGTTTTTGTTAAGATTAAAAGCAACATTATGGAAGATACAAATGAAGACTTTATAAAGGATGATGTAATGGATAGTTTGTTAGATCTTGAAGACATGTCTGTATATAATTACTTCTCTGAGAAGACTAAGCTGTTTAAAGAGGATCACTTATCTATATTAGGTAGGGTTAATCCTAACATGTGGAAAGATGGTAAGGATGAGAGTTATTTATTTTACAACAATTGTGTTTTAAAAGTAACAAAAGATGGCATTAATGTTGATGACTACATCACCCTTGATGGTGTTGTATGGAAGAATCAAATCATTGACAGAAGTTTTGAGGTTGCTGATTATCAAGAGTCAGAGTTTAAACAATTTATAAACAATGTTTCTGGTAATGATGAATCTAGACAGAAGTCAATTGAGTCAACTATTGGTTATCTTTTACACAACTACAAACCTTCAGGATATTGTCCAGCTGTTATCATTAACGATGAGGTTATTTCTGATAACCCAGAGGGTGGTACTGGTAAGGGTATGATAGTTAAAGCTATCAGTATGTTAAGAAGGAATGTAGGTATTGATGGTAAGATGTTCCAATTCGGTAAATCATTTCCATATCAAAGGGTGTCAGCTGACACTCAAGTATTAGTATTTGACGATGTGAACAAGGGGTTTGATTTTGAGAGATTATTCTCCTTGATAACTGAGGGTATAACTGTAGAAAAGAAGAACAAAGATGAGATCTTTATTCCTTTCAGTGAGTCACCGAAAGTTATAATAACTACAAACTACGCAATTAAGGGTAGTGGTAACTCTCATGATAGACGTAGATTTGAGATTGAGTTAGCATCTTTCTACAACAAAAACTTTACACCAGAGACAGAGTTTGGACATCAGTTCTTTTCTGAATGGGATAAAGAAGAGTGGTTGAGATTTGATAACTACATGATCAACTGCCTACAGTTATATCTGAGAGAAGGATTAGTAGAAAGTGAGTTCAAGAACTTATCAGACAGACGTTTGATTGCTGAGACTAACCATGAGTTTTATGAATGGGTTAAAGATGAGGCTAATCATTTTGTCAGAATGGGGGCTTGTTACGCATTAAAAGACATATTCGAAGCTTTCTGTGGTGAGTATCAAGATTACGGACCTAGAGGAAAGTACGCTATGTCGTTAAAGAAATTTAAATATTGGTTAGATAAATATGGTGACTATGCCTATGGTCAAAAACCTTCTTACGGAAGAACAGAAATAGGTCGTTGTATAACATTTGAAAGAAATTATGGAAAACAGGGGAAACTTAGTGAATCTTGGGGTCGAGTTGACTCCAGCTTTGATGGAGATTGAAGCATTATTATGGGAAAATAGTGATTTAAAACCTAACTTTCCAAAGGAAGGATTTAGGGGTGTAGTTAAATTATTTTCATCAGCTATCATGGATAAAATGTATGACTTAATGGAAGAGGATGAAGATATCGTAGATAGAGATGCAATGGGAATAAAAGCTATGCAAGATTTAAGAAGGTATATTAAGACATATACAGATATTGATACTAAAGAATTATATGATGGAGAATAAAGTTAATGTATTATCACTGTTCGATGGAATGAGTGTTTGCAGGGTTGCGTTAGAAAGAATAGGGTATAGTATAGATAAATACTACTCATCAGAGATTGACAAGTATGCTATACAAATTTCTCAGAAGAACTATCCTGACAATATTCAGTTAGGTAGTGTTACAGATTGGGAAGAATGGGATGTAGATTGGAGTTCTATTGACTTAGTAACAGGTGGGTTTCCTTGTCAATCTTGGTCAACAGCAGGAAAACAGTTAGGTGATAAAGACCCTAGAGGTATGTTATTTTGGACTATGCTTGATATTATTAAAAAAGTGTTAGACAATAATCCCAATGCAAAATTCTTAATGGAGAATGTTAAGATGAAGAAAGAGTTTGAAGAGTACATCACATATCATACAGAGCAGTCATTAGGTAGTGTTAATAAGATACTAATCAATAGTGCTTTATTGTCAGCTCAAAATAGACAGAGATACTACTGGACAAATATTGATGGTGTTGATCAACCTGAGGATAAAGGTATAGTCTTAAGAGATATTATACAAGATGATATTGATGAGTCTTTCTATTTGACTGAAAAGGCTATTGACTATATGAGCAGATTAAGAAATGGTAAGCCTAGATGGGAATATCACAAGAACCCAGTTGAAGGTAAAGCTGCTTGTTTAACAGCAAACATGTATAAAGGTGTGCCTTATGGAGTAGTCGGAAGACCTTGCGAAGTTAGAGAATATAACGATAATTCAGTTTGTCATCATATAGCTGATGCTACAGATATAAATGGAAATGATTCTATAAAAAGAGTGTATGCTGAGACAGGAAAAGCACCTACACTTACAACTATGCAAGGCGGTCATAGAGAGCCGAAGATATTGATTGTACCTGAAGCTACAAAGAAAGGATATGTTGAGGTTTATCCTGGCGACTGTGTTGATCTTACTTTTATAAATTCAAAAACTAGAAGAGGTAGGTTAATGAGGGATAAATCAAATTGCTTAACTGCTGCAAATTATGACTATAGTACATGGAATGGGTATAGATATAGAAAACTAACACCAATAGAATGTGAGAGACTACAAACGCTTCCAGATAATTATACAGAAGGTGTGAGTAATTCACAAAGATATAAGATGTTAGGAAATGGTTGGACAGTAGATGTTATTGCACATATTTTTAAAAAAATAAAAGAATAATGGAAGAAAAAATAAAAGAAGAGATAAAGAATCTTCAGTCTATGCTGACTGGAGATATCTTTCAAGACGGAGAGATAATGCAGAAGATTTATCTGCTGAAGAAACAATTGAATCCAGAGATTGAAACAAATCCTGAGCTGGATGATGACGATGAAGATGGGTGTTTGTATTGTAGTGGATAGAGTTATGAAGCTAAGAGACTATCAGATAGAAGGAGCTAAAGTTGCTGCTGATTCTATATTGAAATATGGAATACATTACTTAGCTTGGGGAGTGAGGACAGGTAAAACTTTGACAGCTCTTCAGACTGCTAAAGAGTTAAATTGCAAGAATGTCTTGTTCTTAACTAAGAAGAAAGCTATGGGGTCTGTTCAGTCTGACTATGATAAGTTTGGTTATCACAATCATTATAACATGACAGTTATGAATAATGAGTCGCTACATAAGTTGGAAGACAATGATTTTGATTTAATTATTATGGATGAAGCCCATAGGTTGGGCGGATTCCCTAAGCCTTCAAAAATAGCTAAAGACTTACGTTCTAGATTTTCTTACAAGCCATTCTTATTCTTATCAGGAACACCAAGCCCAGAGAACTACAGTCAGATATATCATCAGTTCTGGGTATCTAGCAGAAGTCCTTTCGCTCATTACAAAAATTTCTATGCTTGGGCTAGAGACTATGTGAATATTACACAGAAGAGGATCGGAATGAATATGCATAACGATTACTCTAATGGTAAGGAGAATGAGATTATGGCTGATGTATCTCATTTAATATCTACAAGAACTCAAGAGCAGTCTGGTTTTACATCTGAAATAAAGGAGATTGTTCTATATGTAAAGATGAAACCAATCACTTATAAGCTATGTAAAGAACTTTTAGCGGATGCAGTAGTGGAAGGTAATGAAGAAGTTATATTAGCTGACACTGCCGCTAAGATGATGCAGAAATTGCACCAACTGTACAGCGGAACAGTTAAGTTTGAAAGCGAGAACGCTGCTATTATAGATACAAGTAAGGCGGAGTTTATTAAAGAAAAATTTAAAAATAAGAAGCTCGCAATTTTGTATATCTTCAAAAAAGAGTTAGATTTGTTATGTCAAGTTTTTGGAGAGGATAACTTGACAAGTGATATAGATGAGTTTAACAATACAGATAAGCATTATGTAGGTCAGGTTGTTAGTTCTAGAGAAGGTATAAATTTAAGTAAGGCTGATTATTTAATCATGTATAACATTCAACATTCAGCTGTAAGTTACTTCCAAGCTAGAGATAGACTAACGACAATAGACAGACCAAAGAATGATGTTTTCTGGATATTTTCAGAAGGTGGAATTGAAGAAAAAATTTACAAAGTTGTCAAGAGTAAGAAGAAATACACTACTAACATATTCAAGAAGGATTATAATCGTTAGTTCTATAGCCCTGTACGGATGCAGAACTACATATAGACCTACGGTAAAACCTTCTGGTGTTAGTGAGTTAAAAAGAAAACAGATTAAAAGGGATTTTACTAATTAAAATAAAATGAAAATAGGAGATAATATATTAATAACTAAATCGACTTATAGTGACGATATGCTAACTATAGGTAAAGAATATGAGATATTAGGGTTTGATTATGATGGAGAGCCAATTGTATCATTAGATAATGGATATAAGTTAGGTTTATTTCTTGATCAAATTGAATATGAAATAGTATCATCTGACAATAAACCAAAGCAATATCAAATAGGCATAGATACTTTTCAAAGAGCAGAAGCAAACATGAGTAAAGAAGAAATACTAGCATTTTGCAAATGTTCGATTGATAAATATGTGTGGCGAAAAAAAGGTCAAGATTTGCAAGATTATGAGAAAATTATATCTTACGCAGAATTTGCTATAAAGCAGTTAAAAAAAAATGAAATATGACAGATAAGAATTTAGTAACAATGATAGGAAGAATAGTTAAATGTATAGAACCTAATGTAACAGGTGTATTTAAGTTTAAGCATAATTATGAAGTACATGATGTAGATCAGAAATTTTATTATTTCAATTTTGGTGGTCAAATCATAAAAGCTCCACATTTTTATTTTATGGATATACATGCTGGAGAGTAAAATACAAAGTAAATTAATCAAGAACCTTGAGAAAGAAGGTGCGTATGTTATAAAGCTTATATCTACAAATAAGAATGGTATAGCTGACTTACTATCTTTTGATAGCAACAACGTACCTACTTTCATAGAGGTAAAACAAAAAGGTAAAAAACCAAGACCATTACAGATATACAGAGCTAAAGAACTTAAGGATAGGGGAATTAGAGCTGTATGGTATGATGGCGAATATCACGAATATGATGAACAGTAGACAAAAATTATTAGCAGTAAAAGTTATGCTACCAGTAGTAGCAGATTTAATGGAAGATTTAATCGGTAACAAGATGTTTAGACATGAGATTAAGCAGAAGTCGAATATATTAATTAAGTTGATTAGAGAAGACGATTCAGCGTTCTATGACAAGTTACAATTAGATCATGACCCTGAATTAAAAGATGGTGTGATAAACGAAATTACTAACGGAGAGATTGCATTAAGACAATTCTTAGATAGCCTTACAGAAAGTGCGAGAGATACGTCTGAAGAAGCTTAGGTTGACAATGACTAGAAAAGTCAGAAACAAGCTTGAAAAACTTAGCTATATAGCTGATAAAATGCCTGTTGCTTATGTAGATGATAAGCAAGAACCCTTAAGGTTAACAATAGATAGAGTTAACGTTATAACTAAATCTAAATGGACCAAAGATAAATTAAGTAAATATCATTGTCGTATCGAAATAATTAATTAACTTAGAGCTAAAAAAAATGAAAATTAACTATGTAAATTCGACAATGGATGAAATCTACGATTGTGTAGCTTCACTTTACGAAGCTTTGATGGATGATGAGAAGGAAGAAGTAGAAAAAATTTGTATTAATATCCAATCTGTAATCAGAGACGTAAGAAGAAGTAATAATGAAAGATAGAATCAGGGAGCTATTGTTAACGAATAAGCATAGCCAACATGAAGTTGCAAGAATAGTTGCAAAAGAACAAGGGATTGATAACCCAGAAAGAATCAGATGGCACGTTAGACAGACAGCCAAAGACATATCAGAGTTTAAAGAGTATTGTGACCAGCAATCAATAGATGTAGAAACAGTTAGGCAAGTCTGGGACAAATCAAAAAGATTCAGTATAAAATACACACCCAACTCAGAACCAGTAAATTACGATGAAATCTTTACAAACCTATTATCAGGTGTCCCTAAAGTAAAGAAGATAAATCAACCAAAAACAGAAACATTTGATAGAATAGTATTTACTGACACTCATGTTGGTATGGAGACAGATGCTGAAGGTATCGCACCATACGCAACAAAGTGGGATGCAAATGCTTTATTTAGTAGAATTAACACTATGGTTAACGAAATGTTAAAAAACAAAAAGTCAGATGTTCTTTACATTGATGATCTTGGCGATTATATGGATGGCTTTGATGGGTTAACAACTAGAGGTGGACATAAGCTACCTCAGAACATGACTAACCATGATGCTTTTGATAATGGCCTTAAAGCTAAAATAATGCTTGTAGACGAACTATCTAAGCATTATGAGTACATAACTGTCAACAACGTTAATAACGACAACCACAGTGCTAGTTTTGGTTATACAGTTAACTCAGCGTTTAAGCAGATATGTGACGTTAAGTATGATAATGTAGAGGTTCACAATCATAAATCATTCTTAAGTTATTATTTTGTAGGTAATCATTGTTTTGTGATTACTCATGGTAAAGATGCTAAACACATGAAGTTTGGATTCAAACCACAACTAGACCATAAGACAACATATAAGATTGATCAATTTTTAAAAAATGAAAAGATTTACAAGAAAGCTGAGTTCATCGAAATTTCTAAAGGTGATAGTCATCAGTGTTTATTTGACATGTGTAGTAGCGATGACTTTGATTACTTCTGTTACCCTGCACTTAGTCCATCTTCTGAGTGGGTTCAAACGAACTTCACAAAAGGGAGATCAGGCTTTGTAACAATGACTATATCAGTTGACTCTAACGATAAAACTGTTAAACCATATTTCTTTAACTAAAAAGATTGGGGCTTAAAATAGCCCCAACTCTTTATATATCTTATACTTATTTTCACCTGCATATCTAATTGCATAATCAGCTATTTCACTAGGTTTCAAATTAGTATTTTTTATTAAGTATATATCATCTATCTCAAAAGAATCAGTTTTACTTTTAGTTTCTAAATATCTTTCATATTGAGATTTACTTAAACTGAGTTTTTTTATTTCTCTATCAATATTCCTACTTAAATCTGAAACATCTTTCAATAAAACTCCACCTAAAGAATAACCCACTCTTTCATACATTAAATTCTTAACTTCACTCGGAAGATATCTATTTTTA
>Ga0255769_10004949_pt1 | contig 12731 bp, 7 predicted proteins | sample 041ome_9_FD_179637 | JGI IMG/M metagenome (GOLD analysis project Ga0255769, IMG submission 179637) | Coastal salt marsh microbial communities from the Groves Creek Marsh, Skidaway Island, Georgia - 041413US metaG (version 2) | ecosystem: Environmental > Aquatic > Marine > Intertidal zone > Salt... | reverse complement strand
GCCACGGCAAAGGCGGCTTTATTATGACGAGGAGGAGACCGGCTATCATACAAACCAAGCGCGCTTTCCGGAAAGATTGAAATCCACCGAGTGCGCTCGTCGCGCACAGCAAAGATCCAAACAATACAGCATCCGTTGGGCGATGGCCGGTGAAGAGAAATAAAACGTCAAACAGCTCCAACCTCGCGTACAAAAGTCCGAGAACGATGAGTATCGTATACTTGGACGCGCTCGCACACATCAGGACAAAAACTTTCATCCAATCGAGATCCAAAAAAATAGAAAGTTTGGAAATATACACCGTATAAATGAGCATATCTGGAAACCTCGTCTTTGAAAGATTGAGCATTTTCGTGGAAAGTTGAACGCCGCAGAACGTCGTGAGCGCTATTAAATACGGTGGGTAAAACGTGCTCCCATCTTCTTGAATCTCGTTGTATAACATCGTTTCCACGTGCGCCATCACGGCAGCTTGCACGAAAAGCATACCAAACAAAATATCTTTCGAAAATTCCATCAGATATAAACCAGGAACGGCAAACGTGATGGAGGTGATCAATAAAATGCCAAAACACGTATTCTCCATGCCTTCGATGAACCAATAATTCCTCTTCAAGAAATATCCAACCGTTGCGATCGCTAAACACATAAATACAGCGTAAATTCCGATGTTTAATCTCGATATATCGATAAGCGATGCGATGCCAAGGACGACTGCACCGCCGATGAGTAATAACACAGAGTATTCAGTCGTGTCAACGACCCGCAACGCGACTGCGACCACCGTCACGAGCAGCGTCATTCTCGTCTCGAACAAAACCGTCGCCCCGAGAGAGCATAAAATGACCACGTGCAACGCGTGCTCCCACGATACAGAAGGCGATTCCATGAGTGTTGGCCAATGTGTACCAACGTACACGAACGCTGGACAAAAACACACGCAAAATTTGTGAATGTACTTTTCCCGACTCGTGAGCGCTCTTTCTCCCGGCGCTTTCGTGCTCCCTCTCTGTCGTCGTCCCCTAGATGAAGACGACTTTCTATCGCCCTCGTCGTAGAGAACGTGAAACAATACCATCAAAACAATCTGTAAATAAAACGGCGCTAAAACCGCACCCACAGATGCCATCAACGTCCACCCGATCAACGCTCCGCACACGGGTAAAATCGAAGCCACGAGAACGCGTTCCATCCATCTCCGCACGTTCGGATGTTCCGCTTCCACCCATTTGAACTGTAAGCTCGCCCAAAGACCGCACAAAAACAGCATGATTCCGTTCGTGGTCAACAAAAACAACGAAATAATCGTCGGCCGCAGCGGCGCAAAGAACAAATCGGATTCAATCAGCATCGCCAGGTATATCGAAAACAGCGTGAGCCAAACCGCCACGAGCGTCAACTCCGGGTATCGCAACAAGTCTAAAATGTACGACACCGCGCACCCGACGAGCAAAGTGGTAAATATGCCGTCTTCGCCCGCGCCGAGAAGCATCAAAACACACGGAAGTAACGAGAACGCGTACAAATAAGAGTTGTTGTTGTCGTCGTCGTCGACGACGCCTTTCCTCGCCCTCGTCGTCGCAAACTTCGCATTCATATTCATCGCATCATCAAATCGACTCTCTCGAAATTGTCGTTAATAAGAGCTTTTTTCCTTTCTCTCTTCTGCAGCAACAACAACGCGCACTTCCAATTCGTTTCTTCTCAAGCAGGGAGAAAAAAAAACAGAACTCGTCTTTTCATCGGTCTTCGTCTTCGTCTTTGTCTTTATCGTCGTTTTTCCTGCTCACGTCTGAGCGTAGTTAGGGGAATTTTTCTCGCGTGACGATGATGAAAAAAAAAGTGGTGCGTGTGTGGCGAAAATTTTTCCAATTTCGTCATAACAAAAAAAATCCCCGCGCGAAAGAGACAACGCGACGCACACGCGCACGATGACGACGACGACGACGACGCTGACCGCTTCCTCCTCGCTGGTCTCGACCAGAGTTCAGCAGCAGCAACGAAAGCGAAAGAATAGCAGCAGAAACAACAACAACAAAAACGTCGCCATCAAAATCAAAGCCTTGGGTGGATTTGGCCCGGAGATAAAGCCAGAGGAGATACGGAGAATACAGGAGGAGCGAAGGAAGAAAATAGAGCGGGCGAAAAGAGACGCCGAGGCGAGGAAAAAGAGTAAGAACGCCCCCAAAGCGAAAGACGATGAAAAACCACCGAAAAAGTTCTTCGGATTGTTTTGAGAAGAGAGAGAGAGAGTGCTTTTCTGTGCACGTGTATATGTATTATCCTTTTGCGCAAAAGTGTATATAATCTGTTTTTTGTTTTTCCAAAAAAACATCGTGTCCGTCCCCGTCTGTCTGTCTGTCTGTCTCTCTCTCTAAAAAGGGGTGCCTCTCTTCTCTCTCTCCTGCCAGTCTAGGGAAATGGACTTATTAAGTCCCCGTCGTTATAGGTTTTTTATCGATTTTTAGGCCCAAAATTTCTTTTGTTTTTCCCACTCGCTTGCTTTTATTATTATTACTCGTACGCGTAAAAAACACACGCACAACACGCACGCCTCAATCGACATAAATAAACGCCGCGACGGAAAGCCAGACATAAAAGACACACACTTACACACACACACACAGAGAGAAAAGGGTGCTTTCTTCGTCTCTCGTCTTTCGCTCGCCCGCGTGATTTATATATAGCATATACGTATACGTATAAGAAGAGAAGAAAAGTTTGAATCTCAACTCCTCATTGCGTTGTTCGTGTGCGCTTCATTCGTAACGGGCAAAACTACGAGAAAAAACGAGATGTCGTCCACGTCGCCGCCTTTTTCCTCCTCCTCCTCCTCTTCCTCCGCTTCCATCGAGCAAACTTTGCGAGAAACGTTCGCTCAGTTAGAGAGTGGATTCAATCAATCCGCGATATTACGAGGCGAACCGACGAGAGCGCAAACGCATTTGAAACAGTTGACGAACAAAATGGCTGACGGGAAGAAACTGATTAAAGAATACGAGAGACGAGCGAAAGAGGAAGTCGAGGAGGAAGGTAATAATAATAATAATAGCATGGCGGCCAGGTTGGACCAGATCCAGTTGACGAAGAAAAGAATGGTTTCGGAGTTGAATAGGTTTGTCACGATGAAAAAAGCGGCGCAAAATGCCATCGCGGAGAAGCAAGCGGCCATCGCAGAGACAACGAGAGTGTCGAGTTCGTCCGCGGCGCAAGTGTCTCGATTGGCTGGAGTCATGCCGACGTTTCAAAAGATGCACGAGATCAAAGAGAACGATGATTTGCGAGAGATGGACTCGCAACAGCTCGTTCAACACGGGAGAGGAATGATGAACCAGACGGATAAATCAGTCTCGAGGTCGAAGAAAATTGTACACGAAACTATCGAAATGGGTGCGGTGACAGCGGCAAAGCTGAAGGAACAGACGCAAAAACTCGACGAAATTACGGATGAGTTAGACGAGCTTCAATTTTCCGTTCGGAAATCGTTGAATCTTGTTCGAGATATTACGAAAGGGTTAGCCTCGGATAGGTGCGTCATTACGCTGATGCTTTTAGTTGCTTTAGGAGTTGTCGCGGTAATTATCGTTAAAGCCACTGGCGCGGATAAGAAGAAATCGAGTAGCCCCGCCCCAGCGCCAGAAGGTGCGACGGCGAGGAGATTACTTTTGCACGCGATTGAATATAGTTTAATGTAATTTTAAGATAGATGATGCTTTAGAGAGACATTATATATGTGTACAGTTTGATATCCCACTTCTTTTTTTACAATTGAATTCTGGCTCTTTTCAGGCGCCTATGTGCTACGTGTAATCATTGAATTTCCTATCATATATTACCCTTATGTATTTTACCGTTGTTGTTGTTCTACATTATTTTCTTCGAAAGAATCTTCCGCGTCTTCCATTTGTTCGTCCTCCTCGTCTGCCTCGCTCATTGCTAATTCTTCGTCGAACCCGTCGAGTTCATCTTCTCGACGTCCACTACCAGTATCCTCGTACTCCGAACTTTCTTCCTCCGACGATGATGATGATGATGACGAAGAAGATTCATAGTCGTCGTCGTCGTCGTCGTCGTCACTGTCGTCACTGTCGTCACTGCCGTCACTGTCGTTGCTATTGTCCTCGTCCTCGTCCTCGTCCTCGTCGCTCCCCTCCTCCTCTTCCAAAAGTAAAGGATCTATACCTCCATCTCGACCTTCTTGTCGCCGTCTGAGCAGCTCTATTAACGACCGACCGGGAATCTGGATGACGTGACCACCAGGAGTGTTGATTTGAACGTACTCTTCACCATCAATCTCCTCGTCGTCCTCGTCGTCCTCATCTGAGGAGTCGAAATCATTATCTCTCTCGCCTTTCCGAGGCGGCTCTTCGATGTGCTCCCCGTCCTTTGAAGCCTCGAAAATTTTAATATCCGAATCAATGCCAGAAGCAGCGAGGACAGGCAAATGAGGGTGTGGAATCACGTTGTTGACGACTTGCGAATCTCCCGGGAGCTTGCACACGAGTTCAGTCGTTTTCTTGTTCCACACGAAAATGTTCCCACAGTCTCCGCCGGTGGTGACGTATTCGTCGCCGCACATGAACGCGACGCCTTTCAGGAACGTGCGCGTATTTTTGCGCCCCTCGTACTTTTTCGCGCACCCTTCGTATCGTTTTTCTAATTCGTCCATAGAATCGTGCTTAAAGAGATCAATTTTGACCGACGAAACCACTTTACGCGTTTCTAAAACGTACACGTCTTCGCCCTTATATGTGCAAGCCAACTCTCCGGTTTTACTAAACGCTATTCCAGAGATACCCTCGAATCGGCGAGATCGGAACGAAGATCTCATGAGCTCCTCTTCTCCTTGGAACTTTTTCATGGCACCAAACGCTAACCCAGGACAATATTCCGCCACGGTCGGTAAACATCTTTCAACGAATCCAGACGATCGTGAAGGAGGAGAAGAAGGCAATCCAAAGGACGATGGCAAACCAGAAGCGCCGCCAGGTGAAGAGGAGTATCCTCCTCCTCCTCCACCACCACCTACTCCTGTCGGCGTTCCTGGGCTTCCAACCGTACTGCTAGGCGAACCACCGTTGTAAAAGCCACCACGTCGCATGGCACCAAAGCCCGTTGGCGACGGAACCGGCGACGTCCCGGGAGATCCGGCGTGGGAATAATAATCTTCTGAAGTTCTCGTCAACTTCGCCACGTGGTGCCGAATATCAAAAACCCTCACAATCGGGTCGTCGCATCCAACCGCAAAGGTATGGGGAGCCGTTGGATCAAACGCTATGTCCGAAGCTGCACCAACCGATGCCAAATCTATGACCACTTCTCGTCTCGATCTCGTTCCTTCTCGTATATCAAACAGTCTCACGCACCCATCTTGGTGCGTAGATAAAAACGACGTGGCGGACCCGGGAAGAAAGATCAGTTTCATTCCCATACCAGCGCCATCTCCTGACCATAATTGCTGCGCGGCGGGCGAATCCAGATTTATGTTTCGCATGTATCTATTTGTGTGATGGTTCGGCGGCTTTTCCGCGAAACCGCGCTCTAAATCAATCATTCTTACCTGACCGTCCGCGGCTGTCGTCACGCACTTGGTCGAGTTACAGTTTGGAACGAACTGCGCGTCAAACACGTTGTGCGTGTGCCCAGTAAACACCGATCCTTTCACCGGAAAATTCGTCCCAGTGCTCCAAACTACTACGGTCATATCGTCCGACCCGGAAATCAACAGCGACGCGTCTTCGTTCCAACTCACCGTATTCACGCACCCGCCGTGTTTTTCAAGGTTTTTCAACAACCGCATCCCTTTAATAATCGACGGGTGTTTCATGCACTGCGTTTGCGTGCACTCTTTGTGATATCTCGGGTCCCACTGGCGCCGAGATATATCCCGGAACATGGATTTATTTCGTCTTCTACTCTTCGCCGTTTTCGCGTTCGCCTCCGGCGACGTTTTTTTCACCATCTCCTCCTCTTCCGAAGTCGAGTTCTCCGACGCGTTGTTGTTTTTCGAAGCGTTGTTGGCAGTGGTGAGATTTTTTTCTTCTTCCAACGCATCTTCTCCTCCTCCTCCTCCTCGTCCTCGTCCTCGCGGTTGTTGTTGTTCTTGAGACGCGCTCATCGCGCTCGCTGAAACTTGTTGAGAAGACGTTTGCATCAAAGAAGCGTCCATCTCGATTAAAAAACGCGTTTTCTTGATTTGACTTCCAAACTCTCTTTCTTATGTATGCGCTGCTGCTGACGCGCGCGTTTTTTGCGCGAAGAAGAGAAACCTCGTTTGCGGGTGGCGAAAAAAAGGAAAGAAAGAAATTTGCGCGCCAACGCGCGCGCAAAAATAAGCGACCTAAAAACACGAACCGCGCTTTTAAACCCAGAGCCGCTCTCTGAGAGAGAGAGAGAGAGAGTAGCGACGCCGCGAGGAAGAGAGATCGGCTCTCTTTCTTTGAATCCGCAGTTAGTTGTTCGCGCGCGTTTTGTGCTTTTCCAAAAACTTTTCGTTGTGCGGGGAAAATATTTAACCAGATAGGCTTCCGCAAAAAAGGAAATCGGGTTGCGTGCTTTAACTAACTTTTCCTTTGTCTCCAGGAGGCCCCCACGGATGTGAAAGAGTCTTTCTTCGTTATTTGTGGGTCACGGAGAGGACTTGTGGGACACGAGAGGGGCAAAACGGCAAAAATCTTATTTAAAAAATTTTCTCGCGCGCTCCTTTTCCCCAACTTTCGCCTCCCTAAAAAATAACGCCGTTGCCGCCTTTTCCACCGCATATATATACATTATACACACTTACATAAACACACACACACGCTGCGCGGCTGACGAGAGAAGAAGAAGGAAAACAAAAGGTTTTTACCCGCTCGGAGACGGAACGATCGAGAGTAGTCCACGCGAGAAAAAGAAGAAGAAGAGGAGGAAAAAAAAAGGGGAGAGAGAGAGAGAGAGAGAGAATTGCGTGAATTAAAAGTACGCATACATATACTTTAAAAAAAGATGATCCCGCAATACTGTTCGCAGTGCAAATCCGACGTCGTCGCGGAAGTAAACGACGCGAATGGATTCACGTGTTGCACGGTATGCGGTAAGATTCTCGACGATTCCGTGTTTAGCACGGATCCAACGTTTTCGAAAACCAGCGGTGGGGCGATTCAAGTGGACGGGAACTTTGTTCCAGAGTCGGGCATAGCGCACTCCGTCGGGAGACCGACCAGAGGAGGGAGAGTGTTTGGGTTGCAAATTGATTCTCACGAGAAGACGGTGAATAAAGGGAAGCAGGAGATTAATCAAATCGCGGATCGATTGGCGATGAAACCGAGAGAGGACATCACGGCTTCGGCGCACAGATTGTATAAAATCGCGGTGTCGAGAAACTTCACGAGAGGACGAAGGACGGCGCAAGTCGCCGGGGCGTGTTTGTACATCGTGTGCAGACAAGAGAATCGGCCGTACATGTTGATTGATTTTTCGGACGTGTTACAAACGAACGTGTACGTTTTGGGTGGCGTGTTTTTACAACTTTGTCGATTGATGCGATTGGAGCAACATCCGTTGATGCAAAGACCGATTGATCCTTCGTTGTTTATTCACAGGTTTGCGGATAAGATGAACTTAGGGAAACGAGTGCACTCGGTTTCAAACACCGCGTTAAGGCTCGTTGCTTCCATGAAACGGGACTGGATGCAAACGGGACGTCGTCCAGCTGGGATTTGCGGCGCGGCGCTTTGGGTCGCCTCGCACGTTCATGGCTTCGATCGATCGAAAAGCGACGTAGTTTCGATCGTACACATCGGCGAGCAAACGCTGAAGAAAAGAATCACGGAGTTTAGCTCGACGCCAGCGGCGTTGTTGTCCGTGGAAGAATTTGATGCGCTTTCGCAAAAGTATGAAAACGATGACTTCATCGGAAGCAAAGAGCAACAAGATCTCATCTGTAGCGGATCGACGACGCTAACGTGTAAACACAAAGACGACGACGACATGCCCGAGCATTTTCAACACGGCATGTGTCGAGCGTGCTACATTGATTACGTGAAAGTTTCTGGTGGAACAACTTTTGCGGGCGGGATGGACCCCCCGGCGTTCATCGCGGCGCAGAAAAAACGAGACATGGAAGCGCTCAATTCGAGGGTGTTGCGAATCGCAAACTTTGAGGCCGGCCAGGCAGAAGTCCAAGCTGAGTTTGAAGGCGCACTTTTAGAGGGCGAAATCAACGAGTTTGCAATGATCGCTGGCGTCGTGCAAGGCTCAACAGCTGCTGCGGGTGGTGCCACTAATACTGGCGCTACTGGAACGCAAGCCGAAGAAAGACGACCGCCGCAGGTAATTCGCCAAGTGCAAGTGCAACGCGTCGTGTTGAAAGAGCCGCCGTTTAAATTCATGATAGAAGCGGAGAGAGTTTTGAAGAGACTTGTTGGTACTAAGCCGGCAGAGCTGTATTGCTTACCGTTCGTTCACGGTAAATCGAAAGGATGCGTTTTAAGAGAACACTTCCGAAACGACATCGACGACTTTGCCAAAGATATTCGGCTCGAAATAATGCACTATTTGATCAATTTAGGATGCTTCGACGATGGCGCATTGGAGTATTTGAACACTCTTTACCCATCGCGCGATTTAATTTTGCTCGGTAAAGAAGACTTTACGCCTCCGGAAAACCCAGTCAAGATAGAAGTAGATGATAAAGTAGAAAAGGCGAAGAAAGAAGCGGCTGAAAATATCAGAAAATATAAAGTGAATAAGGAACCGCCTCTGCCAGGTACAACCTTCAATGATTTGATCAAGAAGAACGAGGAACAACGAGAAATGGAAATGAACGAAGTAAAAGAGGAAGAAGGTAAACCAGAAACCGGAGTCGACACGCCAACCAACGACGAAGAGGAGATGAGAGACGTGTGTTCGGATATAGACGACGAGGACATCAACGAGTACATGAACAACGAAGAACAAGTCAACTTGAAACGCGTCATTTGGTCGGAAATGAATAAAGACTATATAAAGTCGCAAGCGGCAAAAGAGGCGGCGAGCAAGGTTGCAGCTGCTCGAGATTCCAATCAACCACCGAAAAGAAAATACAACACGAAAAAGAAGGAAGAAAAGTATCAACGAGCGGAAAATGCCGCCGTGGCTGCGCAAACAGTTCTCATCAAGAAACGCGGCGTTTCATCGAAAATCAACTACGAGGCACTGCAAAACTTGTTCGACGACAAAAGTGACGCGAAAAAGAAGAAAAAAGCGGCGTCGGCTGCGGCATCCGCGAAAGACAAAGCTGCGCCAAAGGAGACAACGATGACAAAATCAGCCGCGCCGCCGGCGAAGAAAGCGAGCGATGCTGGCACGGCAGATACCGCAACGGCGAAACGAAAACGAGAAAAAGAAGAGACGCTGCCGATACCGACGGTAGACCCGGTACCAAGGAAGACGGCGACAAAACCCAAGTCAAGAGCTGCAGCTGCACTCGCGGAAAAAATGAAAGGGAAGAAGAAAGCGCCGCCTCCTTCAAAAGAGAAACCGGCGCCTCGCGCTACGCGAGCGACTCGAGCCAGCGACGCAAAGAAGTTCGTCAGATAGAATGTAAAACATACTGTTATATTAATAAACAAAATTTGCTCTTTTATAAATTCAATGTACTAATTACACTTCATTACCGTCATCATTCTTATTTACAAACACATATTATTTTTATATCAAGTAGTGTGTACTACGGGTGACCTTTTCAATTTTACTTTTTACTCGAAAGCCTCGCGAGCGAGTTTGGCGATTTCGCCATCGCTCTTACCCTCCCTCACTGCTTCGATCAACTTATTCTGTCTCATGTTGAAAAACATCGCCTTCACCGCGTTTTTCAACGCCGGATGAAACTCTTCGCCCTTTAAAATTTCCTCCGGCGTCTTCCACGCGTACCCGTCGTACTCCGTGTTCACCATCTCGACGTTGGCTTTCTCCTCGTCCGTAATGGTCGCCGTGGATACCACAATCACATCTCCGGTGCCATTCTCGCTCGGCGCTTGTTTTCTCTTCGCCCACACGTGCGTGGACGTGTGCACGACTTCAAATCTCTCCTCTTTGATATCTATTTTACATTCCCTTCTCACGTTTATCCTCGCCGCTTGGAACACCGAGTCGCCCACTTTAATCCTCCCACCGATAAACCACGGCCCGTTCGCGGCGGGTTCCACGTTCCTGTACCCGATGAGAATCCTACCTTCGGAATCTCGCAACAACACGTCCGCGCACCCTTTCACGATGCAATCTAAAGCGCGAGCGTACTCCTCGTCTTCTAAAAACGTGGAATTTTTCGCGTACTCTCCCGTCTCGTAGTGCGCGTGCAGACTCGAGCGATGCGCGCCGGAATAATACGACATCGTCGTTCGCGCGCGAGAAGAAGATAATTTGTTCTCTCCTTTTTCACCACCACCACCCGCGGTGGTCGTGGTGGTCGTCGCGGTCGTGGTGGTACCTTCGGTCGCTTGTTGCTTCATAGAGACTAAAACAACGAAGAAGCTGTGTGTTTCGGAGACGTGCGTGTGTTCCCCACGTTATATGTATAGTGTTGTTGGTCTCCCTTTCTTATTTATTATTGGCTGCTTTTTCCTCTTCTCTCTCTCTGCGAAAAAAATGTATCAAAACCGAAACCTCTCGAGCGCCGCGCGAGTTTTAATTAATGGGAGCAAAGTAGAGATTTGAGAGCTTTTCTCTCTCTCGTTTTGTCTCTTTACCTCTCTCTCCATTATTTTTTTCGTTACGTACGAGAGAGAGAGAGAGAGAGAGAGAGAGAGAGAAGAGCGCGCTGCTCGCCGCGTGCACTCACTACTAACTGCTCTTTGAGGAAACACACTTACACACACACAGAGAGAGAGAGAGAGAGAGAGTTCTTCTCGTCGTCGTTGTTTATATCGAAAGGTAGCCGAGCCTTCCGCGCTCTTTTCTTTTTGATTCAGAGAGAGAAAAAACCGCCGCCAGAGCTCTTTTTGGGGAATTCTATTCGTTAATACGTGTACATATTAAAAAGCCTCGATTTTCCATCATGCCCGCGGCTTCGGCGAAGAAGAAGTCCTCCTCCTCTTCTAAAGGAGGAGGAGGAGCGACGGCGGCGGCATCGTCGTCGATGGAGGAGAAACTCGCCTCGCACTTGGAGATGCAGAAGAAATTCGTCACCGTTGGTTTCTCGGAGAACAAACACACGCAAGAGAGAGCGTACTTTAACGCATACAGCGGAGGGTCCGGAGCGACGGAGGAGGACGAAGATCCGTTTACGCTCGAGTCATTTCGGAAGAATTTTACGATTAAAGTCACGCAGAATAACGAATCGACGAACACGTTGGAGTTTGAAATGGAAGGAATATCGGCGGCGTTTGCAAACGCGTTTAGGAGGATCATCACAGCCGAGGTGCCGTCCATGGCTATCGAGAGGGTATACTTTCGACAAAACACGAGCGTGATTGCGGATGAAATTTTCGCGCACAGGTTAGGTTTAGTGCCTATTTTAGCCGATCCTAACGAGTTTGAGAGTTTTGATAAAGATACGCACACGGATTTATTGAACGAGAAGAACACGATCGTGTTTAAATTGCACGTGAAGTGTCAAAAGGAGAGAGACGCGAGCGGGAACATTGTGCCGGACTCGATTTTACACGAAAAAGTATATTCAAAAGATTTAGTGTGGTTACCAAACGGATCAGAGTTGGAAGATGAAAGTCAAGGCGGGGATAATAATGACGATGACGATGACGACGACGACGACATGGACGACGACGACGACGAAAAGAAACAAAGGAAGAAAAAGAAAATCAAAACGTTTAGCAACTTCTCCGAGTCGCAGGAGAAAAAATTCGGGAAAGACGGCATCAAAACGGTCCACGACGACATTCTCCTCGCAAAACTCGTCCCCGGTCAAGAGATTGAGCTTGAAGCGCACTGCATGAAATCTATCGGCGCCGATCACGCGAAATTCTCCCCGGTTGGCACGTGCTGGTACCGTCTCGTCCCCACCGTGTACTTCAAAAAACCAATCGTCGGCGCCGACGCGAAAATTTTCATGAGCGAGTGCAGCGACCCGATCCCGAACCACCAGTGCTTTGAACTCAAAGGTTCCGGCGAGAAAGCCGAGGTCAAAATCAAATCCATCCGAGGGTGCGACTTCTGCTTAGAGCGCATTCGCGAGCTCTCCGGCGAGTCCGGTTGGGATTCCAAAATAGCCGTCTTGAAAAAGCGGGATCACTACATCTTCACCATCGAATCCGTCGGCGCGAGGAAACCAGACGTCATTTTCAAAGAAGCCGTGAATATTTTAAAGAGTAAGTGCCATTCCGCGTTAGGGCGGTTGTTGTAATACACACACTTACACACAGAGAGAGAGAGACTTTGTTATCGTCATATTATATTATCTGTCTTCGCGCGACTGTTTGGACTGACTCTGGCGAAAAAGAAAAAAACAAACATCTCAACCGCGAGCGACCATTCGTTTTCCACATTTTCGACACTTTTTTCGCCGTCGATCCGTTTCTCTCTTTTTATGCATCGAAGCGTCGTCGTTTCTCGCACTTAAACGTGCACACGTCAAAACAAAAATACACATCTGCACGCATAAAAAAAACAAAAATATAAATTAAAGCGCGCGCGCTTTGGAGAGAAGACGCTCACACCACCCGACCGAAAAAGCTTTGAGGCCCGAATCACGGCAAAATACTTTGGAAACTCTCTGGGCCTGAAACAGCGCGCGGCGAAACTTTCATCTTTTTCTT
>Ga0255769_10004945_pt1 | contig 12736 bp, 10 predicted proteins | sample 041ome_9_FD_179637 | JGI IMG/M metagenome (GOLD analysis project Ga0255769, IMG submission 179637) | Coastal salt marsh microbial communities from the Groves Creek Marsh, Skidaway Island, Georgia - 041413US metaG (version 2) | ecosystem: Environmental > Aquatic > Marine > Intertidal zone > Salt... | reverse complement strand
AATCTCGGACAAACTTGACGGTATATCTATCCTTTTAGAATATTCCCCAAATTGTGTCAAACCAAAGGTCTTCACAAGGGGCAACGGGACGATTGGATGTGATGCAAGCCGAATAGCGCCTTATGTAGGTTTTCCTGCGTTTTCAGTAAAACAAAAAACATTTTTTAGAGGTGAGTTAGTGATTCCTAAAAAGTCTTGGTCTAGTTTCACCAATTATAATAATCCAAGGAATGCTGTAGCAGGCATAGTTAATTCAATAGTTCGCACAGGTGAAATGTCGGATGAAACTTTATACTTACTGATGCAGATGCATTTCGTAGTGTTTGATACTATAGTGTTCGGTAAGAAGATGACGAAGCGTGAGGAACTGCGTGAAGCAAGGTTGCATGGCTTTCGAACTGTCAAGAATGTAGAACAAAAAGATGTAGACGAAGATGGCCTTACGGCTTATTTGAAAAAGAGAAGAAGTGAGTCTTCATACGACATCGATGGTATAGTCGTGTCTTGCAAAGGACGTAATGATATGTATCCAGAGAAAGGAAATCCGTCGTTTGCTATAGCCTTCAAAACAAATTTAGCTGATCAGATTGCAAAAACAGTAGTCACAGGAATTGAATGGACTACAACTAAGCATAGCATTTTCAAGCCAGTTGTTTTGATTGAATCTGTTCACATAAACGGTTCGAAGATTAGTCGAGTGTACGCGCACAACGCAAAGTTCCTGCACGAAAAAGGTATCAACAAGGGTGCTACCGTAGAAATTATAATGTCAGGAGACATCATTCCTAAGATTCTAAAAGTTATTCATCCAAAAAGCGACCCTTCATTTCCTTCTTCTAATTGGAAATGGGTCTCCGATGTAGACATCGGTTTGTTGAAAACGACGAATGACGTCTTGGTAAAACAAATTACAGCTTTCGCAAGCAAGCTTGGGATTGTTGGCTTGAAGAATGGAACCGCTCGGAAACTTGTAAAATCTGGAATATGTAGCATTGCAGATGTATGTAGTATAAACTTAGATAAGCTTTTGTCGATAGAAGGTTTCAAGGAAACTTCAGCTACAAAGTTATACAATTCTATTCAAGACAAGTTCAACGCAGCTTCAAATTTAGAATTGTTAGCGGCATTAAATGCATTTGGTCCAGGATTCAGTACAAAGAAACTTAAACCTGTAATGGAAACATATCCGGATCTTCCTATGTGCAACGTAGATAAAGATCGGATGATCAAAATGCCTGGATGGGCTGAGAAATCAGTTGTAAAGTTTATAAAGATGTTGCCAAAGGCGCGTGAATTATTTGAAAGCCTGCCGTCAAGGCAGTTTCGTGAGAAACAAGAGTTTTCCGAAGAAAATTCAAAGTTGAAGGGTTTAAGAATCGTGTTCTCAGGCTTCAGAGATAAGGATTTGAGTTCTTGTTTGGAAAGAATGGGAGCAATCGTTGATTCAGCCGTGACGAAGAATACAGACTTCGTAGTAGCCGCTGACCCAGAGAAACAAACGTCTAAGATAAAAAAAGCGAATAAGTATAATATAAAGATTTTATCTAAAGTAGGTCTAAAGGACAATTTTTTTTGAAGAAAAATGTCTTCAGTCAATAAATATGTTGTAGGAAAAGTAATGCAGCTTATCCCACTTAACAACGATGATACCAAGTCATTCAATCTTGATTTTTACCTCAAAGGTGAGCAGGATTTTCTTTTTGCTATTGTAGATCAAAAACAGCTTGACGAAGGGTTATCGTTAGACTTTAAACAATCTAATTCAGGGGAAGTTTCTGGAAACATTAAAAGCAGTGAACACGATGGAAAAAGTTATTATATAGCTCTTAAATCGTTAGGCGATCAAACAGAAATTAATGTATCTTTGGCACAAAGACCTGAAAAGCCATCTCCTCCTCCTCCTCCTCCTCCTCCTCAGCAGCCTAGACAGATGCAACAGCAGCCTAGACAGATGCAACAGCAGCCTAGACAGATGCAACAGCAGCCTAGACAGATGCAACAGCAACCTAGACAGATGCAACAGCAACCTAGACAGATGCAACAGCAACCTAGACAGATGCAACAGCAACCTAGACAGATGCAACGTCAGCCTAGACAGATGCAACGTCAACCTAGACAGATGCAACAGCAACCTAGACAGATGCAAAAACGACAGCCTCCTAGACAGAAAGAAGTGCAGAAGTCAACACCTAAGAATGTTGAAAGAAATGGTAGTCTTATGAAACTTGAAAGAGTTGATTCAACACCGTCTATAAATATTAAAAACATTATTCTAATTATAGTCGCATTTTGTTCAGCTGGTGCTGTATGGTACTTTTTTATTAGAAAGCCTCCATTAAAATCTGAAAAGTCTACTACAAGAAGAAATAGATTGAGTAGTTTAGATGATTTCTTAGATGACGATTTATTCGCGCCGCCAATTCGTCCGATAAATTATGGAAAACGTGTGCCTTCAAAACCGTATAAACCGTATAAACCGTATAAACCATTGATCTCGTCTACAACTACTTCTAAGGTATCAACAAAGCCTTATTCAACTAAAACGGTTGTTGCTCAACCTACTTCCAAAACAAAACCTACTTCCAAAACAAAACCTGTTGACGTTTTATCAAAATTGAAGGCCCTTCCTAGTCATAAAAAGTCTAGAAGTAGATAGTCTACATAAAGCGATGCTCAGTATATAAAAATGTATATTTGGAGCGCGATAAAATGTATGGTAACCCAGTTGTATTTGTGGATGTTTCCATTGCATACTATAGAATCTTACGTTCAACGTATAGATATCAATCGCTACAAAGTAGTTGTAAAATTTCCAGAACGAGATGTAGCGATTCAGTTCAAACGACCTCGAGGACCTCTGCAAGAAATCCCTGATCACGTGAAACCTGATATGATACCTTATCTTCAGAACGATAGGAAAACTCCTATAGTAATATGCAAAGGGTTCAAACAAAAATAATTTATAATCTAAATGATCTATAAAATTAATTCATTACAAAAACAAGATGGCATCAAAAACGGGAAGTATGTTTACCTACGCCTTTCAAGTAGATGCACGAGAACGTGAAGATACGTCTATACGTATTTACGGACTAGATAAAAATAATCAATCTATCTGCTTACACGTATCGAACTTTAGACCTTTTGTAATGATTGAGTTGCCAAAGCTACCTGGCAGAATGAAATGGGATAGAAGATTGGCCGAAACGACCTTAACACTGTATTTGGCTGATAAACTAGGTGAATCGCAAAAGCCTCTGAAAACAAGATTCGTATACAGAAAGAAACTTTACTCCGCTCAAACAAGGTCGGATGGAACTAGCAATAAGTTTCCCTTCTTATGGTGCATGTTTGCAGTGAGGAGTCACGTAATTGCACTCAAGAAACTTTTGTATTCAGATATTAAAATTCCTAGAATTCCTGGGACTCTTCGCTTGAAACTGCACGAGGCTAATGCGGATGAGATTCTTCAACTTGTGTGCACTACGAATATCCCAACCGCTGGTTGGATTAATTATTCAGGAGTAGTTCAGAAAAAACGAAGCACTAGAGCTAGCTCGGACATATCAGTATCGTACGCGAACCTTAAACCTGGTTCCAATAAGAATAGTGTGAATCCGATGATCTTAAGCTTCGATATTGAAGCCTATTCGCACGCACCTGGAAAGTTTCCAGACGCAGGACATCAAGAAGACAAAGTATTCATGATATCATGCGTTTTCTTCCGAGATGACGGCGATGGCTTCTCAAGAGAGATCTTGCTTACACTAGGAAACCCAAGAGACGAAGATGTAGGAGCCGAATGCATCCGTTTCAGGACGGAAGGTGAATTGATCGAAGGCTTTTCCAAGATCATACAAGAAATGAATCCACAGATCATCACTGGTTGGAACATTCTTCGCTTCGATATAGAGTACTTGATCGATAGATCCAAGATTACAGGAGACTACGATCAGCTCGGTCTTGCTGGTATGCACAAAAGCCGAGGGCACTACGGTGATCCGAAGGAAATCAACTGGAGTTCTTCGGCCTATGGAAACCAAAAAATCAAGTATTTGGAATGGGAAGGTAGAGTAATCATAGATCTATTGCCCTTTGTAAAGCGTGATCATAAACTTGACAACTATAAATTGGATACTGTCGGTAAACACTTTCTAGGAGGAGACGGTAAAGAAGACCTTTCAGCAAACGAACTTTTCAAGTGTTATGATGTAGGAATCAAAGATAGAAAGAATATTAATACACCCAAAGCGAGGAAAAGTGTCGGTATAGCTGGAAAATACTGTATGGTAGACTCAAGACTTGTAGCAAGACTGTTCAGGAAAACTCAAGCATGGATCGGACTATCGGAAATGGCATCGACATGCAACGTTCCAATGTTTGATTTGATTGCAAGAGGACAACAAAAAAGAGTCTTCTCTCAAGTGTACAAATATTGCCAAGAACATGCTATCGTAGTTGAATCAGAAGGATACAAAGCAGGAGAAAATGAAAGATACGTTGGTGCATACGTTTTTGAACCTGTTCCAGGAGTGTACGACAATATCGTACCGTTCGACTTTGCTAGTTTGTATCCTACAACCATCATTGCGTACAACATAGACTATTCAACTCTGGTCAAAGACAATCGGATACCTGACTCGAAGTGTAATGTAATAGAATGGGAAGATCACTTGGGATGTGAACACGATCCAAAAGTCAAAAGAGTAAACGAGTTGAATACCTTGATTGACAGTCGTGAAAAAGATATGAAGAAGCTTCGAACGAAACGAGATCAAGCTTTGATAGTAGATTATCTTCCAGGATACTCTAAAGGTAAGAGGTACACGTCGGCACAAAGGAAGGGGGCTAAATTGTTAAGAGATCGAGAACGGAAGAAGATAAGTAGAAAATTGAAAAAAATGGAATTGGAACTTAAGCCGTACAGAGAAGAACGAGCTGAAATAAAAAAAAGTATTCCAAAAATGCATATGTGCGCTTCAAGAAAATATAGATTTCTAAAGGAACCCAAAGGAGTCATCCCTACTGTTTTGCAAAATCTATTGTCCTCAAGAAAGCAAACCCGTGCTTTGAAAAGAAAGAAGGAAGAAGAATTGGAAAATATTAAAAGCGATAAAAAAATTAAGGATATGAAGGTACTTATCAACGTGCTAGAACAACGACAAAAGGCTAAGAAGGTTTGTGCAAATAGCATGTATGGTGCGATGGGTGTGAGGGATGGATACCTTCCGTTTATGCCTGGCGCTATGTGCACTACCGCGATGGGAAGAAGGAATAACAAGTTGGCAGCTAAAACTATCGTTGACAAGTTTGATGGAAAACTAGTCTACGGCGACAGTGTGACGGGCGATACTCCTGTAATGATCAAACACCCTGATGGTATGATTGATATAGTCACGATTCAAACATTAGCAAATGACGAGTATGAACCTTACGATCAGTTTAAGGCAGGTCAATCAAATAGACGTGAAAAGCAGCAAGCTAAAGTAGATGTTAAAGTGTGGACTGACGGAAGGTGGGCAGATGTGAACCGAGTCATTCGACACAAAACCAAAAAGAGAATTTTCAGAGTGTTGACTCATACTGGTTGCGTAGACGTGACAGAAGATCATTCTTTGTTGGACGCGTCGGGTCGCAAACTCAAACCAGTTGACGCTAAAATTGGTCAAGAACTGTTGCACGCGTTTCCTGATGAGTTCTGTTCTGATTGCAAAGATATTTCTACAGAAGAAGCTTTCACGATGGGATTCTTCTTTGGAGATGGCAGTTGCGGGGACTACAGGTCTCTTTTTTACGATAAGGACAAATACAAAAAAGTACCAATGTGCATCTTGAATGCGCCCGTTGAAGTGCGTGCAGAGTTTGTTCGAGGATATCGAGTTGCAAACGGTTCCAAAACGGGTCCTCAACGAACTGATTGTAAGGGAAAAATTGGATGTCAAGGGCTATACTATTTGTTTTGCAGTCTTGGTGAAAATGTGTCTATAAATACTCGAGAAAGTAAACCGGATATCTTTCAATTAAATTCAACTGGAAAGTTCAGAAAAAATCCGACAGCCATCAAGAAAATAATCGACTTGGGATATAACGATGAAAACGAATTCGTTTACGATATCGAAACAACGCGAGGACGCTTTTTTGCAGGTATAGGCAGGTTGATTCTCAAGAATACCGACAGCGAGTATGTATTCTTTCCGCACCTGCACGACAGTTCTAAAAGTAGATCAGAAAATGCCGCTGTGTTATGGGATCATTGTTTGAAGGTAGCTGCGGAAGTTACTAAGCTGTATCCAGCTCCAATGAAATTGGAGTTTGAAGAAGAAATATATCATCGATTCTTGATCTTGAGCAAGAAGCGATATATGTACCGAACCATGAAGAGAGAAGGTATAGTAAAAAACAAAGTTGGAAACAAGGGTGTTCTTCTTTCGAGACGAGATAACTCGAATGTAGTTCGCGACGTGTACGCTGGGCTAGTTGAAAGAGTCTTTGACAGAAAACCTGAGTCAGAAATACTAGATTGGTTAATGGACAAGATATTAGAAATGTTTCACAGGAAAGTCGACGCAGATAAGTTTACAATCACAAAAGCTGTAGGCGGTGTTGGAAACTTGCCGTTAATTAATGAGGTCAACATTCAATGGATCAAACGTATTGAATCAGGAGAAGAAAATCAGTCAACTGAAGTATTGGAAAAGTTAGAACAAGGGAAAGTTGTCGTAGGTGATTACACTATTCCTATACTTTCTAAAGAACCGGTAGAACGAGCTAGACAAATGAAGATGAAAGAAGCATCGAATCCTATTGAATACTACACGCACTGTTTGCCTGCTCACGTGGCGTTAGCTATGAAAATGAAATCGAGAGGAACGCGTGTTGATGATGGAACTCGACTGGAACATTTGGTGACAGTTGGAAACGGACATAAGGGTAAACTTTTCAGTAAAGTTGAAGATGTAAACTACTACAAACGACACTCTGCATATTTGAAAATAGATAAACTTTACTATCTCAAGGCGATGACTAGGCCTATTGACCAGGTATTGCGAGCTTGTTTTGGAATGAAATACTTTATGAAAAATTTATACAAGCACTGGCTCAATCGCGAAAAGGTTTTAGAGTCGCTGGTTGCTAAACCTAACATTATATTTGAATAATTTTTAATACTACACAAAGGTATTAAAACGGTTTCTTAAAAAATACATTCTTCGCACCTTTGTATAGGTACGAAGTTAGTTGATAGGGAGACAAAGTCAACGCATATACGTTATCACCTCCGATTCGTTTAATTTCGTCGATTGCTTTCTTATAATCATCGACGTATTCAAGCACGTAGCTTACAAAAACTACGTGCGAATTATCTTTTATATTTTCCAAACCATCTGGCAATTTTGCTTTCAAACCATTAGGGCATGTAGGACAGCCTGTTAGATCTACACAGATGTCTCCGCAACTATAGCTAGCGCCATGAATTTTACTTCCGTCACCATTGTTAGGATCTCCAATGACCATTAATGGTTTGTTCAGCTTCTTAGCTTGTTCTTGTGCTTGCTCAAACATCCTTTTTCTATGAACCTGTCTTAATAAAGAATGAAGTATTTCGTTCACCGCAATTAGAATGTAAACAACGCCGTATATAATTACTATACGACTCAAGCCGTACGTAGCAATCAATCCTAGTAAAAGAAGCAAACCTGATACTAAGAGAAGTTTGATTAACATGGACTTCATTTATTAAGTATAATATTTTAAGACTACTTTCTAGTTTTAAAATACAGTTTATTGAGGGCAATAATCTTCGACTAGCGGTAGATTTGGATCGTACACTCCTTCTTTTTCAGCCTTTTCTAGTAGCTCGTCAAATATCTTGTGAAATGCGGGCGTGTGTCCTATATCTTTGTCATTTAATACATGAGCCATCTCATGCAGCAACACATATGTTAACATATTTTTATCGTACATCTGTCCAGTATTCTTGTCTTTCAAACATAAAAATACTTTTTTCTTTTGTAGAGTATACGATTGATCACCCTCTATTATTTTCACAGTCGCAAAGCGTGGGTGAACCTTTACTAAATCCATTCTCAAGCTTTCTATCACAGGATGAGTGTTATCAAACATCTCGAAGAAAGGGTGAGTCGATGTTTTTTGAAATTTTCTATACAGTAAATACAATACTAATATTGCTAAGACGCATAATAATACAGTCGTAATATTCATTTTATTAATGAAACTTTATTTTGACTTTTTATACCTTTTACCTAGTACACCAGGCAACTCTGTAAGATCTAAAGATCCACTCCCTCGAGGTCGACGACGAATTTCGTCATCTGATTCACTTGAATAGTCTGAATCGTCTGATCCCTTCAAGGAGCATCCATCAAGGTCTTCTTTGCCTAGAAAATTGCATACATTACCTTCACCGATTAGTTCATATACTTTCACAGCCTTCGTTTCGTGAGAATCTTTCTTTTTAAATCCGAAATCAATCAGTTTCATAGGACCATCAAACTTATTAGGATCATACCTGGTGTTAAGGTTCACGAACATCATTTCGCGTGCAGTAGTTTGCGAGACCCCTTTAGTGTCTACAACAAACATGCCAGTATACTCTGGTGCTTCGGACCAATCTATTTGATCAAGTTGTCGAGAAAGGTGATTCAGTTTACTCTCGTTACCTTCCTTTGAAATAAAAGTAAGCCATGTTTCCATATCGTCTGCATTGGTCTCAGCAAACACGGCATACGTAGGTTCTACAGATTTAGTTTCAGATGCCATATTTTACAAAATATATGTTCCATTTAAATCGTTACGTAATCAATCTAAAATGTCTATGAAACTAGTATGCGTTGCAACAGAATCAAACGATTTTTTAGAAAACTGGAAAGAAAGCGCGTCTGCGTGGGGATTTGATTTTGATATTATTGGATTAAACCAACCTTGGGAAGGTTTTGAAACAAAATTAAAATTAGTAAAACAGTATTTGAAGAATATTCACAGAAATACTATCGTAGCCATTGTAGACTCATACGATCTGCTCCTATGCGGCCCTCCTTCTGAGTTAGTAGAAAAATACAATCGCTTAACAGGCGGACACTCTCTGGTCGTAGGAGGAGAATCAATATGCTTTCTAAACGCTCATAAACATAACCAGTACGTCAACAACTCTAAATACAAGTTTGTGAACGGAGGCTTTGTAATGGGTAAACCCTATCAAATAGAACTAGCATACGATTACATAATCAAAGAAACGCCATACGATGACCAGCTTGGGATGGGAAGATACTTTGACAAGTTTCCATCCAGAATCACTGTTGACGGAAATCAAGAGCTTGTAGCGAATGCAAGCTCCGTTCATGAAATAGAACTATTAACACAAGGACGTTTGAAACACGTCGAAACAAACTCAACCCCAGTTGTGATTCATTTTCCTTTTATGTACAAAGACCTAGGAAGACGTAGTGAAACATTCCGTTCTCACATTTTAGAAAATTATATCCCTAAAAACACTGGATTCTATATAGAAGGATTCTTAAAACATATAATCAAACACGGATATCATAATCCTGTATATAAACCCTTAGTGTTCGGAATACCAGCAGGAATCATTTCAATTATTCTTATATTACGTCGGCTTAAACGTCCAAGCATACAGAAAGAAAAGAGAATGTCGAATAATTCATCTCCACAACTTAGCGTCCAGAAGGTTTCAAACACAGGCGGCGTGTCAAGCTTGCTGTCCAACTCTTACGTGTATCATATAACCGCAGAAATTTTGGCATTAGCGGTTCTTATATTCTACATCAAGTTCAATAATTCAAAACTCCTCAATAAAATAACTAGACTTTCAAATAGACTTGATGCTCAGGACAAAGAAATACAAGACTTGAAAAATTTAGTATATGCTCTTGTAAATTCACAAAACAGAGAAGAAGAGGAAGAAGAGGAAGAGGAAGAAGAAGAAGAGGCACTGGAATCATATCAAAACGAACTTCAAGTTCAAGACGTTGAAGTAGCTCCCAATCAATATGTTAGACAGATTCAAATAAACCAACCTCCTAAAATTATTCAAGCTCACAAACTTCCTAAGATTGTCAAGGCTCCTAAGATTGTCAAGGCTCCTAAGATTGTCAAGGCTCCTAAGGTTGTCAAGGCTCCCAAGGTTGTCAAGGCCCCTAAGGTTGTTGTTCAAGCTCCTAAGGTTGTTCAAGCTCCTAAGGTTGTTCAAGCTCGTAAGGTTGTTCAAGCTCCTAAGGTTGTACAGCTTCCTAAGATCGTACAGCTTCCTAAGATCGTACAGCTTGTAAAACCTGAACCGAAGAAAGAGGGTCCTACACTGGAAATTTTGGATGAAACGTTGGATAATATAAATCTAGACGACATCCTCCAGGAAGAATTATCAGAGCTTGATAATATTGATTAACATAATTTTATTATATTGAAAATAGTATTTACTTATAATAAAATGTCATGCTACACTGCTGAAAAAATGTCTGCAATGGTAGGGTTAGTCCCTTATTTACTCGGATTCCTTATTATAGCCTCCGCACTTGTAAAAGCTGCACGGGCAAAAAAAACAGTACCAGCCGCAGACAAGAAAAACGACGTTTTGAGAGCGATGAAAAATAACCCAGGAAAAACATCAGGCTCTGGTATAGGTCATATCTTGATGATCATTTACGCCTTGTATTTGTCTAACAAAAAGAATAATGGTTTAACTGCAAGTGGAGTAGCTTCTGCTGTAGTTTTCCCTGAGATCTACGTGCTTCTCATGTTATTAGGATCTTTCCAAAGCAAGTTCAGTTTCGACCGCTTGTTAGGAAAAGGTACTTGGAAGAAATGCATGTACACAACTCTTCCTGTATGGTATTGGTTTTTCTTATTCCTTGTAGTAGGCCCTGCTATTGCGTTTGCTTTGTTCACGAACGCTGTACTAGGTTGAAATAAATTTTAATTACCTTTAATAAAGAATGTTATCAAGCAAAATATGGATCGCCATTATAGCACTATCCTTAGGTAGTATTATTGTATTCGCTTTAGCCGACAGTAAAGATGCCTTGGGTAATATAGCGGGTTCAACCGTATCACAAGCTAGCAAAACATACACTTGCAAACTTGTCTGTACTGAAGATTCCCCTAGTCCAGTTCCTCGTCCGGCTCCTCGTCCGGCTCCCCGTCCGGCTCCTCGTCCAGCTCCCCGTCCAGCTCCTCGTGAATGCAGTTCGGCATTACGCGCCGTTTATGAAACATGCGTCGCTACAGGAGATATCAAATCTACGTCGTGTGTTACCGCAAGAAGAAACTGTGCAAGTGCTCCTCGTCCAGCTCCAAGACCGATGACTGCTCCTCGTCCGGCTGTAGAGTCTTACTTCCCTGAAACTGCATTAGCTACCAGTCGTGAACCTGATCAAATTAACCCGAAAACAGGGCTTCCCTTGTGCGGAAGAAGATAAACTTTTCACTTAAAAATAATCAATTGAAAAGTAAATGAGTGCAGAATTTGAAAGAAAAATAGAAGAGAATGCTCCCATAATTAAAGATGAATTTAAATGTCCTGTGTGTACTAACCTGTACATAAAGCCGACAATGTTTGAATGCGGTCATACTTTGTGTATCACGTGTCATTACAAACTAGACGCATCTTCAAATACTCCTACCTTTACAGTTCCGTCATTTAAATGTCCGATGTGCAGATTCGAAACAACTATTCCTTGGAAAGAAAGACCGACCAATACAGCCTTGGACTCGATATGTAAAAGCACTTACCCTAAGGAATACGGACGAATAGTTGAATTAGAAACGAAATGCGCCCAGCTTTCGAACAGATTGAAAAGAGACGTTCTCAAATTGCCTGGATTAGACGAAAGCTTGAGAAGCGTGAACTTATCAGAAACTGTAAATCAAGCACAAGAAAAATTATCCGAAAAGGTATACTGCAAGTTGATGCCTATATTTATGAAAGCTGCAAACCAAGGAAAAAGTTATATTAGTATAACTCAGAAAAAACTAGTTTCGGATATTGAAGTCTGTATACAGCCTCTTACAAAAAAATTATTCGACAATAACAACGTCTATAAAATTACATGCACCCCTGAAGAATGCACGGTTTTTTTCTCTAAGTGTTCGATGAACTGGGGAAGAGAATTCTGTAATTCAAATCATACTGGACCAAATAATTCACCACTTTCACCTCAGTCTCCACCACCTCCAGGGATGAGAACTAGAATATTCTCAACATCATCAGCATCCGAAGCAGACTTATCTTATCTAGACAGATTCATAGTAAATGGTTTACTAAGACCTCGTTTGTCAGAACAAAATAATACACGTACTTAAAATATTATTATCTTAGAGTAGATTATGGACACAGTATCAAATTGGAATATGGTGCCAGTTACATGGAAGTCCTATGAAGATGATGATCGACTAGTATATTTAAATTGTGGAAAATCATGCAACTGTACACTAATAAAATATAAAGCGTATAAAAATAAACCGTTCTACGGTCAATATTCTCCTAGACATAAAGCTGGTATTATAATGACGACGAAGGATAATAAATTTTTAATTATTCAATCCAGAGGTCGTCTTTGGGGAATGCCGAAAGGAGGTATTGAGATGGGCGAAACCCCTGAACAGTGTGCTCTTCGAGAATTCGTAGAAGAAACCGGAATACAAACAAATACAAATAATTTTACCTTCTTCCGAGAAATATATGTCAACAGAAGTAAATACT
>Ga0255769_10004940_pt1 | contig 12751 bp, 14 predicted proteins | sample 041ome_9_FD_179637 | JGI IMG/M metagenome (GOLD analysis project Ga0255769, IMG submission 179637) | Coastal salt marsh microbial communities from the Groves Creek Marsh, Skidaway Island, Georgia - 041413US metaG (version 2) | ecosystem: Environmental > Aquatic > Marine > Intertidal zone > Salt... | reverse complement strand
GAGGCCAGTGCGGCGCCACCGCCTGCGGCGCCACCGCCTGCGGCGCCTGCGGCTGACACTTTGGTTGCGCCGGCGGTGGGCTCCGCCCCATTGGGTGATTTGGCCAAACAAAAGCTCGCCACAGCCAGTGCCCCTGTGGTCACTTTGCCGCCAACCAACGCGGTGGGCGCTGGTTTGTCTGAACAAGCCCCGGCGGTGCGGGGTGAGCGCCCCGCCAATGTGGTGTTTTTTGTGCAGATTGGCGCGTTTGCCGTGGCAGACGACGCCGAGGCCCAACGCGCGCGGGTTGCCATGATGGGCATTGATGCGCGCGTGAGCACCACGCTGAGCAACGAGCGTACGTTGTATCGTGTGCGCAGCGGCCCGTATCGCACGCGTACCGACGCCGACGCGGTGCGTAATCAGCTCGAGCAACAGCGCATCGAGGGTGCGGTGGTGTCAGTGGCCGTGGTGCGCTGACGCGCCCGGCGAATTGGTCAAGGAGTCAAACATGCAAACCATTCAATTGAACCGAAGAACCTGGCTTCAGGCCGCTGCGGCCGGCTGCGCCTGGCCCATGGCGCAGGCTTGGGCCCAGCCTTTTCAAGAAGGCAGCGATTACGTTAAGTTGTCGCAGGCCGTGGCGCCCTCGGTGGAACCCGGGCAGGTGTTGGTGTTGGAGTTTTTTGCCTACACCTGCATCCATTGCTATCGATTGGAGGCGGCCTTAACGCGTTGGGCCAAGCAGCAACCCTCCTCGGTGGTGGTGCAGCGTGTGCCGGTGCAGTTTGCACCGGCCATGCTTGGCTTGCAAAAGTTGTACTACACCCTTGAGGGCATGGATGCCCTGGACACCCTGCACCCCAGGGTGTTTGTGGCCATACACGAGCAACGCCAGCGCTTGCTCAGCGACGCCGCCATCAAACGCTGGGTGCAAGCGCAAGGCGTGGACATGACACGCTTCAACGACTTGTACGATTCATTTGGTGTGGCCGGTAAGGCCACGCGCGCGGTGCAATTGACCAACAGTTATCAGGTGGAAGGCACGCCGGCGCTGGGCGTGGGCGGACGCTATTTGGTCCCGGGTCAAGGCGAACGCACCCTACAAATCGCCAACCAGTTGATCACGCAATTGCGCGGCGTGTAAGCCGGGGCGGGCGGCGTATAGAATCGGCAGCAAAATTCGTGCCCAACCTGTCATCATGTCTTTAACCGCCCGTCAACTGCTGTTGTTTCTTGCCGCGCTCGGTTGGGTGTTTGGCGGCGGGTCGGTGGCGTGGGCGGCCAAGGGCGACGGCCAGCAGCCCATGCAGGTGGAGGCCGATAAATTACGGTACGAAGAACAAGACCGCGTCAGCCACTTCACCGGGCGGGTGGTGATCACCAAAGGCAGCATCGTGATACGCGCCGACCAAGTTCGGGTGCGCGACAACGACAAGGGCGAGCAAGTTGGGGTGGCCACCGGATCCACTCAGCAACAAGCGTTTTTCAAGCAGGTGCGCCAAGCCGACGATGCTGCAAATGCGGCAACCGATGAGGTTATTGAAGGTCAAGCCGACCGCATTGAATACCGCTCGGCCACCGACCAAATGATATTAACCGGCAAGGCCACGCTGCGCCGTATCCGCGCCGGTGCGCCCAGCGATGAAGCCAAAGGGCCGTTGATTGTGTACGACGGCAAAACCAGCACCTTTCAAGTGCAAAGCGTCAAGGGTGGCGCGCAAGACCGCGTCAGGGCCACACTGACACCGCGCGATCAATCCTCGGAGCCGGCCCGTTGATGGCTGATCAAACGCCCGTTGCGGGCGTGGGGCTAAGTGCCCGTCATTTGCGTAAGAGTTATACCGGGCGTCGGGTGGTGCGCGACGTGTCATTGGATGTCACCGAGGGTCAAGTGGTGGGCCTGTTGGGCCCCAATGGTGCGGGCAAAACCACGTCGTTTTACATGCTGGTGGGCTTGGTGCGTTGCGACGGTGGCGCCATCAATCTCGATGGCGCCGCGGTCCACAGTCAGCCCATGCACGTGCGGGCGCGCATGGGTTTGGGCTACTTGCCGCAAGAAGCGTCGATTTTTCGCAAGCTCAATGTGCAAGAGAACATTCGTGCGATTCTTGAGCTGCAAACCGACCCACGCGGTCAGCCGTTGCCCGGCCACGTGATTGCCCACCGTTTGGACGAGTTGCTCGAGGAGTTGCGCATCACGCACTTGCGCGACGCCGCCGCCACCGCGCTCTCCGGCGGCGAGCGCCGTCGCGTTGAAATCGCGCGCACGTTGGCGTCGGCGCCGCGCTTTATTTTGCTGGACGAACCCTTTGCTGGCATCGATCCCATTGCGGTGATCGAAATTCAGCGCATCATTGAATACCTTAAAGGCCGCGGCATTGGCGTATTGATCACCGACCACAACGTGCGCGAAACCCTGGGCATCTGCGACCGCGCCTACATCATCAGCGACGGCGCTGTGCTGGCCGAGGGCAGCCCGGCCGACATCGTTGACAACGCCGAAGTGCGCCGGGTGTACTTGGGCGAACACTTTCGCATGTAAGCGCACGGGTAAGGCACATGAAACAAGGCCTGGCGCTTCGTGTCTCGCAGCAGCTGGCGCTGACGCCACAGCTGCAGCAGTCGATACGTCTGTTGCAGTTGTCCACGCTGGAGTTGTCACAAGAAATCGAGCGCTTGCTCGATGAAAACCCGTTTCTAGAGCGCGACGACGAAGAGGCCTTGCGTGAAGCCTTTGGCGTGGCGCAAGACGACACGCCCGTCAGCCAGGGCGACCAGCTCAGTGAATGGGCCGAGGTGCAAGACAAGATCCCAACCGAGTCGGCTGAGGCGGTGGTGCCAACCGAAGCCGAAAGCCCCAACGCCGAGCAAGCCGAGGAGACCCCTTGGGACGGTGACGGCACGGTGGAGATTGCCCCTGACGACACCGAGTGGGGCGTGGAGGCCGCGCCACGGCAAAGCGGCGAAGACACCGCCAGCGCCACCGACTTGGCTGCCGAGGCTGTGTCTTTGGCCGAGCACCTGCACCAGCAAGCGCGCGGTTTGCGGCTGCCGCCAGAGACCGCAGCCGCGCTGTACGCCCTGATCGAGTCCCTCAACGACGACGGCTATCTCGAGGACGACATCGACGCGTTGGCGCGCGCCTGGGCCGACGACGACATCGAGGCCGAGCAGCGCTTTGCCCAAAGCCTGCAAGACGCCCTGGAAGAGTTGCATGATATGGAGCCGTTGGGGGTGGGGGCACGCAGTTTGGCCGAATGTCTGCAACTCCAGGTGCAGGCCTTGCCCAGCAACCCTGCAACCCAAGCGGCATGGCGTTTGTTGCAAGAGCCCATGGAACTGCTGGCCAAGCGCGACGTGAAACGCTTGGCGCGTGCGGTTGAGCTGCCCGACGAATTGGTGCGCCAAGCCTTGACGGTTGTGGTTCGACTCGAGCCCAAGCCCGGGCGGCGCTTTGCCCAAACCGACCGTTTGGTGGTGGTGCCCGATGTGTTGGTGGTGCGCGAGGGTGACGACTTTAAAGTGTCACTGAACCCCCAGGTGATGCCGCGCTTGCGCGTGCACGACGTCTATGCCTCGGCCATGAAGGGACACAAAGCGCAAGCCGAGGGCCTGAGCCAGCATTTGCAAGAGGCCAGGTGGTTTATTAAAAACCTGCAACAGCGCTTTGACACCATCTTACGCGTCAGCGCCACGATTGTGCAGCGCCAGCACGGGTTTTTTCAGCACGGCGAATTGGCCATGCGTCCCATGGTGCTGCGCGAGGTCGCGGAGCAACTGGAGCTGCATGAGTCCACCATCAGCCGGGTGACCAGCGGCAAGTACATGGCCACGCCGCAAGGCACCTATGAATTGAAGTTTTTCTTTGGCTCAGGCTTGGGCACCGAAAGCGGGCACAGCGCCTCCAGCACCGCGGTGCGGGCATTGATTCGGCAGTTCATTGCGGCTGAATCGGCGCAGCGACCGTTGTCTGACAATCAATTGTCGGCCATGCTCAAAGAACAAGGCATTGACTGCGCCAGGCGCACCGTTGCCAAGTACCGTGAGGCCATGCGCATTGCACCGGCCAACTTACGTAAGGCGATTTAACCTCTATGTGGCCCTTATTTGTAACCTGCCCTTTTGGGGTGGAGGCGTTGCTTGCCAACGAGTTGCGTCCTATGTCTGACCAACCGGTTGAGGAGGCACGCGGCGGGGTTCGTTGGCGTGGTGATTGGTCGGTGGTGGCGGGCGCCAACTTGTACAGTCGCTTGGCGCAACGTGTGTTGCTGCAAGTGGCGCACGCGCCGTACCGCAGCGAGCAAGAGATTTACGACGCGGCGCATGCGGTGCCTTGGGAAGAGTGGTTCGCTGTGGGCCAAACCTTTAGGGTTGACGTCACCGCGCACCGCAGCCCAGTCAAGAGCCTGAATTTTGTCGGGTTGCGCGTCAAAGACGGTGTGGCCGATCGCTTTCGCCAGCGTTTGGGTCAGCGCCCCAGCGTGGATACCCGCGCGCCGGCGGTGCGTATCGCCGTGCACCTAGAGGCCACCCATGCCACCCTGTACCTAGACACCTCAGGCGAGCCACTGTTTAAGCGAGGGTGGCGGCAAAGCACCGGCGACGCGCCGTTAAAAGAAACATTGGCCGCGGCCATGATTGCCGCCAGTGGCTGGGACCCTGGCGGTGAGGCGCCGCTGTACGACCCATGCTGTGGCAGCGGCACCATTGCCATTGAGGCGGCCGCCATGCGCCTGGACTTGGCGCCAGGGCGACAAAGGCGTTTTGCGTTCGAGGTGCTTAAGCCCCACGATCGCCGGCTGTGGCAGTCGTTGTGCGCGCAAGCGCAAGACGCCGCCAGTGACCGCGCCAAACGCGTGGCAGAGGTTTCGGTGTTTGGCAGCGATGTCTCGCATCGTATGGCCGATTTTGCGCAAGCCAACGCGCGCCGCGCCGGGGTGTCGCAGGTGTTGTTGGTGCGTGCCGGCGACGCCTTGCAGCGCATGCCGCCGAGCCAGCAGCCCGGTGTGTTGTTGCTTAACCCGCCTTACGGCACGCGTGTGCAAACCGCGGGGGTGGCCGGTAGCACCGCGGTGGCACCGGAATTTTTTCCAGAGCTCGGGCGTCACTGGAAAAATCACTACGCTGGTTGGACCGCTTGGGTGTTAAGCCCTGACCGCGGTTTGCCCGGACAGTTGCGCATGCGAGAGAGCCGGCGCATGCCGCTGTTCAACGGCGACATCGAGTGCCGACTGTGGCGCTTCGACCTCAGCGCGTGGCGGGCTGCAGACGCTGCAGCAAGCCCTGCAGTGCCAAGCTAGCGGTTGCTTGACGCACCAAGGCGCGGTCGCCCGGCAGTTGCACCCGCTCGGCGCTGCATACGCCGTCCACCGACCAGCCCAGCCAAACGGTGCCCACCGGTTTGTCGGGGCTGCCGCCGGATGGGCCAGCCACACCGGTCACGGCCACACTGGCCGCTACCCCGGCACGCTGCGCGGCGCCCTTGGCCATGGCCAACACCACCGCTTGACTGACTGCACCGTGCGCCGCCAAAGTGGCTTCGGGCACCCCCAGCAGCTCGTGCTTGGCGGCGTTGCTGTAGGTTACCCAGCCGCGGTCAAACCACTCGCTGGAGCCCGCCATGTGGGTGCACAAGGCGGCAATCAGGCCGCCCGTGCAGCTTTCGGCGCACGCCATCAGTGCGCTGCGCGCGCGCAACGCGTGCGCCAGTGCGCTGAGCGTTTGTAAATCGGTGGCCAAGGGTTGCAGCATGGCGTTACCACCAAGGCGCCAAGTCGCTGGCACGCAACCACGCCAGCACCAGCAGCGTCAGACCGGCGGCAACCAAGTCGTCGAGCATGATGCCCATGCCGCCGCGCCAGCCCAAGCCCTTAAAGTGTGTATCGGCCCAGCGAACCGGCCCCCACTTGACGGCATCAAACAGTCGAAACAGACCAAAAGCGGCCAATTGCTCCCAAAACGGTGCCGGTGACAGCAGCCACAAGATCAGCCAAAACGCCACCACCTCGTCGCACACGATGTGGCTTGAATCGGTCACCTGCAGGTGCTGGCTGGTCAGCGTGGCCGCCCACCACCCCAGTGCCATTGAGATACCGAGAAAAATGGCCCACCCAGAGTCCCCCAAGGCCCGATCGAGCAACAAAAAAGTGGCCCATGCCCAAAGCGTACCCGCTGTGCCAGGTGCGATACGGCCCAGACCCGCACCGAAACCAAAGGCAATGGCACGCGCCGGATGCGCTCCAGCGAAACGCCACGTTGGGCGGGTCGGCGCTGCGGCGCCTGGGGCTGCTTGCTCATTCATGGCGTTGCGAAATGGTTGAAGCCACAGGGTACCTCAGTCAACGGCTGCCCTTGGTGGTCCAGCCATTGCACCTTGGGTGCCGCGGTAATCGTGCCAATGCGCGTCAGTGACAGCGTCAGCGTTTGCTCAAGCCGCTGCAGCCGATCCCGCTCGGTCGCCGGCGCGGTAAACAGCAACTCGTAGTCGTCGCCGCCGGCCAGCTGCATGGCGCGTCGGCGCGCCACAGGGAGCCCGGCAAGGGCGGTATGCCCAGGCAGTGCGTCCACCCAAACCGTGGCGCCCACTTGGCTGGCCCGTGTGAGATGCAACAAATCGCTGCTCAGGCCGTCGCTGACATCCATGGCCGCACTGGCCAAGCCCCTGAGCGCCAAGCCCAGCGCCACGCGTGGCGTTGGGGTGTGGTGCGCGGCCTGCGCGCGGGCGAGCAAATTGGGGCACAGCGTGGGCGCGTCACTGTTGGTCAACCAATCGCTGCCCAGGGCCTGGGCCAGCCCCAGCGCCGCCAGGCCAAGGTCACCGCTGACCCATAAGTCGTCGCCCACCTGAGCCCCGTGGCGCCGCAGCGCCAGCGCGGTTGGCACCTCGCCCCAGGCGGTAATGGCAAAGGTGCGTGGACCGCGTGTGGTGTCGCCGCCTACCAATTCGCAGCCCACTTGATCGGCCAAGCGGTGCAGGCCCTGTGCGAACGCGTGCAGCCATGGGTCATCGGCTTCAGGCAGCGCCAGCGCCAAGGTGTAGCCGCGCGGTTGCGCGCCCATGGCGGCCAAGTCGGACACATTCACCGCCAGTGCCTTGTGCCCCAGGGCGTGCGGGTCGGTGTTGGGCAAAAAGTGGCGCCCTTGCAGCAACATGTCGCTGGTGATGGCCAAGGCGCGCTGCGCATCAAGCGGCCATAGCGCGGCGTCGTCGCCAACGCCAAGCAAGGCCTGTCGTGTGGGCCGCGTGAAGTGCTTGGCGATCAGTGCAAACTCGTCCACCGCGCCGCTTCAGTGCAAATCGGCGTCGGAGGCGCGTGTGGCGCTCAACACAAAGGGCGGCACCTCCACCTCAAAACGGGTGCCATCCACCGCCACGCAAAAAAAGTGGCCGCTCATCATGCCGTGCGCCGTGTGCAGCTGCGCACCACTGGTGTATTCAAAAGACTCGCCTGGCTGCAACAGCGGCTGGTGCCCCACCACGCCCAAACCGTCCACGGTTTGGGTGCCGCCGTCGGCGTCTTCGATGTCCCAGTGGCGCGACACCAGCTGCGCCGCCACCTCACCGGTGTTGCGAATGGTGATGGTGTACGAAAACGTGTAGCGCCCGCGACTCGGGGCCGACTGCTCCGGCAAGTAGCCGGGTTCGACTTGAACTTGAAAGCGATAAGGCTCCATAACCGCCATGGTAACGCCCCTCAGCCTGCGACAATAGACAGGGTTTATCACGTTTAAGGGAGTTGTCATGAGCCGTACCTACCGTATCGCCCCGTCCATTTTGTCGGCCGACTTTGCGCGGCTTGGCTCAGAGGTGACCGATGTCATCGCCGCCGGCGCGGACTGGATTCACTTTGACGTCATGGACAACCACTACGTGCCCAACCTGACCTTTGGTCCCATGGTCTGCCAGGCGCTCAAACCGCACGCGGTGCGCGATAACGGCACTGCGGTACCCATCGATGTGCACCTCATGGTGCAGCCAGTGGACGCCTTGGCGCAGGCTTTTGCGCAAGCCGGCGCCGACCTCATCAGTTTTCACCCCGATGCCAGCGCCCATGCGCACCGCAGCGTGCAGGCCATCAAGGCTGCGGGGTGCCAAGTGGGTTTGGTGTTCAACCCGGGGCAGCCACTGGACGCGCTGGATTGGTTGATCGAAGACATTGACCTGATCCTCATCATGAGCGTGAACCCGGGTTTTGGCGGGCAAAGCTTTATCGACAGCGCCTTGCGCAAGGTGGCGCAGGCCCGGGCCCGTATCGACGCCTGCGGCAAAGACATTCGGCTTGAGGTGGACGGCGGCATCAAGGCCGACAACATTGCCGCCGTGGCCAGTGCCGGGGCCGATACCTTTGTGGCTGGCAGCGCCATTTTTGGTCAGCCCGATTACGCCCAGGTGGTCGCCGCCATGCGTGCCGCGCTGGCCCAAGCATGATGCTCAGCGAGCCAGACTTTCTGGCCCACGCCGAGCAGGGCTACAACCGTGTTGCCCTTATGACCACGGCGTTTGCCGATTTGGATACCCCGCTGTCGCTCTACCTCAAGCTGGCGCAAGTGGAAGACGGTGGGCGCTACAGTTTTTTACTGGAGTCGGTGGTGGGCGGTGAGCGCTTTGGGCGTTACAGCTTCATTGGGTTGCCTGCACCCACCCGCTTGGTCAGTCGCGGCTTTGGTGCGCAGGCTTGCACCGAAGTTTGGCACCACGATCGCGTGGTGGAGCGCGCCGCCGGCAACCCGTTGGACTTTATTGCCGCCTATCAACAACGCTTTCGGGTCGCCCCCCAGCCCAACATGCCGCGTTTTTGTGGTGGCCTGGCCGGGTATTTTGGCTACGACACCGTGCGTCACATTGAGCCCAAGCTGGCCACCACCTGCCCGCCCGACCCACTCGACTGCCCCGACATTTTGCTGCTGCAGACCGACGAGTTGGCGGTGATCGACAACCTTACCGGCAAGCTGCACCTGATGGTGTATGCCGACCCCGGTGAGCGCAACGCCTATGCGCGCGCGCGCGACCGGTTAAACGAGTTGGTGGCGCGCCTGGATGTGCCGGTTGGTGCGCCGCGCTTGGGTGGCCACCGCTCGCACCCGGTGCAGCACGAGCGCACCCAGGCCGACTTTGAAGCGGCGGTGCGGCGCGCCCAAGGCCTGATTCAAGCCGGTGACTTCATGCAGGTGGTGATTGGTCAGCGCATCGCCAAGCGCTACGACGCGTCGCCGCTGGCGTTGTATCGCGCGTTGCGCTCGCTCAACCCCAGCCCCTACATGTACTACTACCACTTGGGTGACATGCACGTGGTGGGTGCCTCGCCCGAAATTTTGGTGCGCCAAGAATCCACCCCGCAAGGGCAAAAAGTCATCATCCGCCCGTTGGCGGGCACCGCCGCGCGTGGCGCCACGCCGGAGCAAGACCAAGCCGCTGAGGCGGCGCTGCTGGCCGACCCCAAAGAGCGCGCCGAGCACGTGATGTTGATCGACCTGGCACGCAACGACGTGGGCCGCATTGCCCAAATCGGCAGCGTCAAAGTAAGCGAGGCCTTTGCTGTTGAGCGTTACAGCCATGTCATGCACATTGTTAGCCACGTTGAGGGCCTGCTGAAACAGGGGCTGAGCAACATGGATGTGCTGCGCGCCTGTTTTCCGGCCGGCACACTCTCGGGTGCGCCCAAAGTGCACGCCATGGAATGGATTGACCGTCTCGAGCCCACCAAACGTGGCGTTTATGCCGGTGCGTGCGGCTACCTGAGCTACGCTGGGGACATGGACGTGGCGATTGCCATTCGCACCGGTGTGATCAAAAACGGCACGCTCTATGTCCAAGCCGCCGCCGGGGTGGTGGCCGACTCGGTGCCAGCCGCCGAGTGGCAAGAGACGCAACACAAAGCGCGCGCGTTGTTACGTGCCGCAGAGCTGGCCGAACAGGGCATGGAGGTCGCATGAGCACCGACGTGGTGGTCATCGACAACTACGACAGCTTCACCTACAACCTGGTGCAGTACCTGGGTGAGCTCGGGGCCACTGTTTCGGTGTATCGCCACGACGCGCTCAGCGTTGAGCAGTTGGTGGCCATGCAGCCGCGCCGCTTGTTGCTCTCGCCCGGGCCACGCACGCCGCACGAAGCGGGTATATCGGTGGCGGCGATTCAAGCCTTGGGCGCGCACATCCCCGTGTTGGGCGTGTGTTTGGGGCACCAAAGCATTGGCGTGGCATATGGCGGGCGCGTGGTGCGGGCGCAAACGCTGATGCACGGCAAGGTCAGTGAGCTCGAGCACCACGGCGCCAGTGTATTTGCTGGCTTGCCCACGCGTTTTGCCGTTAACCGCTACCACTCCTTGGCGCTCGAGCGCGCAAGCTTGCCCGATTGCCTCGCAGTGACCGCATGGTGCGACGACGGTGAAATCATGGGTGTGCGCCATCGCCAGTTCAACGTGCATGGGGTGCAGTTTCACCCCGAGTCGATTTTGACCGAGCACGGCCACGCCTTGCTGCAAAATTTTTTGCGTGCCTAGAATCGGCGCTTTATGACCCTCTCACCAGCCAAGCCCATCATGCCCATCACACCGCAAGACGCGTTGCAGCGCGTCATTGAACACCGCGAAATTTTTCACGACGAAATGCTGCACCTCATGCGCCTGATCATGCGCGGCGATTTGTCGCCCGTCATGACCTCGGCCTTGATCACCGGCTTGCGCGTAAAAAAAGAAACGATTGGCGAGATCACCGCCGCCGCCCAAGTTATGCGCGAATTCGCCACCCCTGTGCAAGTGCCCGATACCTCGCACCTGGTGGACATCGTGGGTACCGGTGGCGACGGCTCGCACACCTTTAATATCAGCACCTGCGCCATGTTGGTGGCCGCCGCCGGTGGCGCGCGGGTAAGCAAGCACGGCAACCGCAGTGTCTCCAGCCGCAGCGGCAGCGCCGATTTGCTGGAGCAACTCGGCATTCGCATTCAACTGCCGCCGCCCGTGATTGCGCAAAGCATTGCAGAGGTGGGTCTGGGGTTCATGTTCGCCCCGGCGCATCACCCGGCCATGAAAAACGTGGCCCCGGTGCGCAAAGAACTGGGGGTGCGCACCATGTTCAATATTTTGGGGCCGCTCACCAACCCGGCCGGCGCACCCAACATTTTGATGGGGGTGTTCCACCCCGATTTGGTGGGTATCCAGGCCCGCGCGCTGCAGCGTTTAGGGGCCAGCCGCGCGATGGTGGTGTACGGCACCGACGGCATGGATGAAATCACCCTAGGCGGCGAGACCATGGTGGCCGAACTGCGCGATGGCGAGGTGCAGGAATACACCCTGCACCCCGAAGATTTTGGCTTGACCATGGCCGGTCAAAGGGCGTTACGGGTCGACACCCCCGAGGCCTCTCAAGCCGTGGTCATGGCGGTTCTTAACGGCCAGGGCGGCCCGGCCAGTGACATCGTGGCCCTGAACGCCGGTGCCGCGTTGTACGTGGCGGGGCGCGCCGCCAGTGTCAAAGACGGTTTGGGGCAGGCACAACGTCTGATTGCTGACGGCGCGGCGCTGGCCAAACTCGAGCAGTGGCGCGCCTTTTGTAACGCCCAGCCGGAGGCGGCGTGAGCGACATTCTGCAGCGCATCGTTGAGGTTAAGCGCCAAGAAGTGGCGGCGGCGCAAGCCCGTGAGCCACTGGCGGCGATGCGTAACCGGGTGGAGGCCATGACCCGCCAACCCCGCGATTTTGTGCAGGCCCTGCAACGCCGCGTTACCGCGGGGCAAAGCGCGGTGATTGCGGAAGTTAAAAAGGCCAGCCCGTCCAAGGGTTTGCTGCGTGACCCCTTTGACCCCGCCGCCATTGCCAGCAGTTACCAACAAGGTGGCGCGGCCTGTCTTTCGGTGCTCACCGACGCGCCATTCTTTCAAGGCAGCACCGTGTACCTTGAGCAGGCGCGGGCGGCGTGCGAACTGCCGGTGTTGCGCAAAGACTTCATGGTCGACCCGTACCAAGTTTACGAAGCCGCGGCCATGCAAGCCGATTGCATTTTGCTCATTGCCGCTTGCCTAGACGATGCCACCATGCAGGCGTTGGAGTCATTGGCTTGCGAGCTTGGGCTGGCGGTGCTGGTGGAAGTGCACGACGAGGCCGAGTTGGAGCGCGCCTGTGTGTTGCGCACCCCACTGCTTGGCGTGAACAACCGCGATCTGCGAACCTTTGAGGTGAATCTCGAAACCAGCATCGGGTTACGCCAGCGTTGCCCGGCCGATCGGCTGCTGGTGACCGAGTCGGGTATTGCCACGGCAGCCGACGTGCGGCGCTTGCAAGCCCACGGCATCCACGCCTTTTTAATTGGCGAAGCGTTCATGCGCGAGCCCGACCCCGGCGCGGCCTTACAAACCTTGTTCGCCCCTTAACGCGCCTGCGTTATTCCCCGCCGCGGCTTTTACAATGGGTGCAGGGAGTAAAAACAATGAGAGCACCACAACGGGCCATGGTGGTTGATGCGTTGCGCCAACAAGTGGCCGGCGCGCTACGGCGGGCACGCCAGCCGGCATCGGTTGAACAAGCGGCCACGGCGCTGCGCAGCCTAATTGAGCAAGCCCCTTGGCGTTGGCGACGCGTCACCTTGGCGGCATTGTTGCGCCGATTGGGGGCGTGCGAAGCCGCCCGTGCCCTGCATATGCAAGACCCGCTCATCGCCGCCTTGGCGGGTCAAGCCTTTGAGCAATCTGCTGCGCACTACGCCGTGGCCGGGCGATGGGTGCCGGCATGGCATGTGCAAAGCGCGCACACCTTGGCGCGGGCGCTGGACT
>Ga0255769_10004935_pt1 | contig 12757 bp, 11 predicted proteins | sample 041ome_9_FD_179637 | JGI IMG/M metagenome (GOLD analysis project Ga0255769, IMG submission 179637) | Coastal salt marsh microbial communities from the Groves Creek Marsh, Skidaway Island, Georgia - 041413US metaG (version 2) | ecosystem: Environmental > Aquatic > Marine > Intertidal zone > Salt... | reverse complement strand
TTAAAAACGGTTTTAATTCGGGCGAAGCGTGACGGCTATCCCGTAAGTTCTAATTATCAGTTTATCGATGCTTTTGGGCTGGACAAACAAAAACGAATTCTTCAAATCCTTGATTTAGAGGAAATCGAGCTAATTAAAAAGGCCACTCTACCCTTACATCTTAAAAACTCCTGGAAATGGATGCTTATCGGGCTTTACACCGGTCAAAGGGTAGCAGATCTACTGTCCTTAAAACCAAATCAGCTTCGCGAGGGACCGAATGATATTCTGTATATTGATTTTTTACAACAAAAAACGGGCAGGGCCGTAACTGTTGGAATTTTAGATCCATTAATAAAGTCTATACTTCTTGAGGAGTTCCCGACTTATAGTTATTCGCAGCTATTTAATATGCATATTAAACAGATCTGTAAGATCGCTGGTATTACAAAAAGGGTAACCGGCTATAAGATGCATGCAAGTCCAAGAAGAAAATTAAAAGGAGTTTTTAAAAAGTATGAACTTATTACGGCACATGATCTTAGAAGGAGTTTTGCCACTAATTATTACTCAAAAGTAGAGACTCCCATCCTTATGAGAATTACAGGACACAAAAAGGAATCTACTTTTTTAGAGTATATCGGAGAAAATTTTAATCAAGATCATTATGCTGATTTATTTATCCAGCAAATCAGTTCTTAGTAACAACTAAACATCTTCTACAAACAGCGGCAGGTCTTCATGTCCAGGAAGAGGCTCAGGGGGACGCGTGCCATATTTAGGCGCTGTATAGGCAAGTAGTAATTGAGTTAGTTTTATACGTTCTGTATTATTTAGCTCATCTAGATGTGATAAGAGATAATCTAGATTTTCAGCGGCTAAAAGATCCAACCTGTCTTGGATATCTGGGGTAAGTTTTGATTTTCCTCTTTTTGATTTTTTTCCTGCTAGAGAAGCAGTATGAGAATTGAAAGGCATTTTTTGTTTTAAAACTACAATTAAGCCCTTAAAAAGAAAAATCGAGTTTTAAACAATTATCCACAGGTATTAAAGCAAACTAAGTAACTCTTGTTTTCTTAAAGAAGATGAAAATCTACTTTGGTACAAATCTTTACAATTAGATTTCATTTTTTGATATTGAGGGTCGTCGATATTAGACAAACTATCAAAGATTTTTGCTAAAGCAATTGAATCCCCTGCATTAGTGGTAAATCCTAAATTATTTTCTTTAATCAAAAAATTAGTCTCTCCAGAGATTAGACCAATTATTGGGACGCCGCTTGCTAAATATGTTTGAAATTTAGCCGGGACAGTTTTAGAAAATAAAGGGCTATTGTTAAGTGACAAATAAAGGAAGTCCGACTCCATATAAAAATCTAAAAGGCTTTGTGAGTCTACTGAATCATAAAATTTTATCTGATCATTTAATCCTTCAGCTAAAACTATCCTTTTTAATGATTCTTTAGCTCTTCCATCACCTATTAATCTTATTTCGTAATTATTGTTTTTTGATAGTTTTACTGCCTTTACTAAACTTTCAAGATCTTGAGCTTGACCAATATTTCCTGTATAAGAAATTATTACCTTTTTTGTCGGGTCAAAGATTCTTTTTATTGGCTTTTGAGATTCAAAAACTAGGTCAGCCCAATTAGGGAAATAAAGCGTTTTTTTAAGATTTACTCTTTTTTGGGCAAATTCCTTAAAAGACTCTGATCCTAAGAGGATATGATCAAACTGCTTGTAAAACCACTTAAACAAACCTTCTAGAAAATTGATCAGCCCTTTAGATTTAATAATTCCAACAGAACTAAGTGTATGAGGCCACATATCTAAATCCCATAATATAACTTTTGCACCTTTTACCTTTTTATAGATAAGCGCAGGTAAAAAAAGTAATGGTGGGGAGGTGTGGTGAATTAATAAGGTATCGTATTTCTTATGGATAATTATAAGCCAAATGGTGAAAAGAAATAAAGAAATAAAATAGGAAAGGTAGTTAAGAGACAGAGTAAGCTTATTCCCACCTCCCCTTGGAATTATTGGAAGTCTATAAACGGTAGCTATTTGATACGTTTTTTTACTTCCAAAAATGCTAAAGCCTTTGAAAATTTTACCTTTTGGATAGTTTGGATTAGAGGTAACTACTGATGTATTAATGTTTTCTGAGCAGAACCAATCTACAACATCATTTATTTTGAAATATTCAGGGTAGAAATGATTAGTAAAAATTAAGACTCTTTTTTCCACACATTTTGATTTACATAATCGGTGTAAGAAAGGATAATTTTTTCAATCTTTTCAGAAACATTGTCTGGTCTATAATCTAAAACAGAAATTTCGTTTGTTTTTGAAAGAGATGAGTTTTCCAAAAGAGTAACTGCCCTTAAAATTCTCTGTTTATTTAAATCGGCAAACATTACTACAGCTTCTTCCATTGCTTCAGGTCTCTCATGAGAAGATCTAATGTTTATAGCTTTAAAGTTTAGTATAGAAGATTCCTCTGAAATTGTACCACTATCTGAAAGTACTACAAATGAGTTTAATTGAAGTGCGTTATAATCTATAAAACCCAGTGGATCTAAAAACTGAATTTTATCAGAAGGACTTACGCTGACTTTCTCTAATTGTTTTCGGGTTCTTGGGTGGGTGGAAAATATAATTGGGTAATTATACTTTTCTGCCAAACTGTTTAAAGTTGAAATAAGTTCATTAAGCTTTTTCGGATTATCTACATTTTCCTCCCTATGAGAAGAGACAACAAAATAGCTGCCTTTTTTAAGACTAAGTGATTTAAGAATTGAAGATTGCTTTATTTTATCCAAATAAAATTGTAGCACTTCATTCATGGGAGAGCCTGTTTTAATAATTCGATCAGCACTAATTCCTTCTTTTAAAAGGTACTCCCTTGCTATTGATGAATAAGGCAAATTAATATCTGCTAAATGATCTACAATTTTACGATTGGTTTCTTCTGGAACATTTTGATCAAAACATCTGTTTCCAGCTTCCATATGAAATATTGGAATTTTATATTTTTTTGCAACTAATGCAGAAAGACAGCTATTGGTATCTCCTAAAACCAGCAGTGCATCTGGATTTAGCTTTTTAAGAACAGGCTCAGTTTTAATTATAATATTACCAATTGTTTCAGCAGCAGTGCTCCCAGCTGCCTCCAAAAAAATATCTGGCTTTTTAACTTCTAATTCTTCAAAAAAAACTTGATTTAGGTTGTAATCATAATTTTGTCCTGTATGAATTAATGTGTGTTTGATAGACTTAGATTCATTAAGCCTGGAGATGACTCTAGATAGTCTAATAATCTCTGGTCTAGTGCCAACAATAGTTACAACATGTAAAAGTTCTTGTCCCATTTAACTAAATTAAACAATTTCAGGGTAGGTGTCAGGATCATTTTGATCATAAGGCTCATTTATCCAGAAAAACGTGAGTAATTCTTCTTTTCCAATATTAGTAATATTGTGGGTATACCAAATCGGCATATCCACATAGCTTGGTGAATTTCCATCGAGCTCAAAGGAAATTATTTCGTCTGTTAAATATTTTCTAAACTGAATTTTAGCTTTTCCTTTAATCACTGAAAAACGCTCAATCTTTCTTGTGTGGAAATGATTCCCTCTAGTTATCCCGATATTGGTGGTTGAATAAGAGGATTGCCCCATAGTAAGAGCTTTTGAGAGTTCTATAAAGCTTCCTCTTTCATCAGAATGTAACTGATAAGATCTAGGAAAAAATTCTTTATGATTAATGTAGCTTCTAAAAGTATTAAAGAGCTCTTTGTCAAATTTTAATTCAAGATTTGGAATTTTGTTCTCTTGAATATATTGGTTAAAAAACATTTTCAATTTTTCTAATACTTCAGAAACTTTAATCTCGGTTAGAAAATCAAAGTTTATCGTTTTTGATTTTCCTTCCAATAGTTCCAATAACGAACTTATATAATCATCAATATTAATTAGTTTTACTTTAGTGTCAGAAATAATTGTAGGGGTTTGATTGTTTAGTAATTGATGCGAAAAAGTAGCTATAAATGAATTGTAAAAGGGTTTACAAAAAGGGCCAAAAACGTTTGGAGTTAGAGAGGAGTAAAAAGTAAATTCTAGTTTTTTTGAAAGCCTATCAAAATCTTCCCTAGCCTTTTTTTTAGCTTGACCATAAAGGGAATTTGAATTTTCTTGGAGCGAAGAGGAAAAATATAATTTCCCTTTAAAATTTATTTTTTTTAAATGTTTTAATATCGAACTGTTAATTTCAACATTGGATCTGTATACTTCATTGTCGGTTTCAGCTCTATTTACACCAGCTAAGTGATAAATAAAATCTTCATTTTGAATTTTATTATTAAAATTATCTGATAGGAAATCTTCTTTGTTTAAAAGTATAAGATTATGATTTGGAAAGTGAAGGTTTAAATTTCTAAGTAAATGTCCTCCAACAAATCCGGTATGTCCTGAAATTACAATTCTCACATTAGTATATTAAAGACCTAAATCTTGTCGGATTTCAGGAATCTTAAGTAATAATTCTTTCATTTGAGCAATATCCAATCTATTTGTGTTGTCAGAGTTGTATTCTTCTTTAATAGTTGAATTATCCCCTTTTGAAAAGTATTTATCATAGTTAAGGTCTCTATTGTCTGCTGATACTCTATAATATTCCCCAAGATCTTCGCTTTTGGCCATCTCTTCTTTGGTTACTAAAGTCTCGTACATTTTCTCCCCATGACGAATTCCAATATTTTGTATCTCAGATTTGGAATTATACAAAGAAATTAATGCTTCTGCTAAAGTTTGAATAGTTGCTGCAGGTGATTTTTGAATAAAGAGGTCACCATTGTTTCCGTATTCAAATGCAAATTGAACTAAATCAACTGCATCATCTAAAGTCATCATAAATCGGGTCATTTGGGGGTTCGTGATAGTAAGTGGTTTATTGTTTTTTATCTGCTCAATAAATAAGGGTATTACAGATCCTCTTGAAGCCATTACATTTCCATAGCGAGTACCACAAAAAATAGATTTTTTTGGATCTAAGTTTCTTGCAGCTGCCATCATCGTTTTTTCCATAAGAGCTTTAGTCATTCCCATGGCATTTATGGGGTAAGCGGCTTTATCTGTACTTAATACTACAGCTTTTTTAACTCCAAATTCTTCAGCTGCAGAAAGCACATTATTGGTGCCTAAAATATTTGTTTTTACAGCCTCGATGGGGAAGAATTCACATGATGGCACTTGTTTTAGTGCTGCAGCATGAAAGATATAATCAACTCCCTTAACTACTTTTGAAACTGATTCTGTGTCCCTAACGTCTCCAATATAGAATTTAACTTTATCAGAATTTAAAGTTTTTCTCAGATCATCTTGTTTTTTTTCATCCCTAGAAAAAATTCTTATTTCAGAATAAGAATTATTTTTTATAACACCTTTTAAAAAAACATTTCCAAATGAGCCTGTTCCACCGGTAATTAATATTTTTTTGTTTTTTGACATAATTAATCTATACAATTTAAGGTTTTATCGAAAGATAATATCCAGAATTTATCATTAATCCCTTTTGATATTGGATTTCTAGTAACTTCTTTAAAATTGTGAGGTCCAGAAATTATATTATTTGAATACTTTAAATATTCATTTAAATTTTTATCTCTAGCCACAATATAATTTATTTTATTTATCTGTAATAAATTATTTATTTCCTTTTTAGACCATTTAAAACCTATAAAATCACTTGTATAAACATATTTATGATTTAGTAAAGATTTTGATCTATGATCTACAATAATTCCTTCATTATTATCAATTAATCGATTAACATTATTTGCAAAATTGTACCCATAGGTTGTTTTTGAATTGATATAATAAGGATTGAATATTGAATATATTGAATTGTACGTAAAAAGTGTAAAAAATATTAGTTGAATTAATGCTAATGGATAAGAAAGAAATTTAATGTATTGACTGCTAATTAAACTTTTTGAATTTTCATTTGTAATATATAACCAGAATAAAGGTTCTATTATAAAACGAGCGGTAGGCTGTATATAGATTGGAATTAATATCAAATAAAATAATGAAGTTATATTATGGATTATATTGTATTTTATTTTCTTTAAAATCAATAAAGTGAAAGGTAATCCCATTAATGTTGAATAACTGCCAATGTTATCAGAAAAGAATAAATTAATTGGAAAATTTAAATTCGACTCACCCTTATAATTATTTATAAAATTTAAAAATTCGTTTCTTGCTGGAAAATCATTTTTAATAGGGAGAAAAATATTTAAATCAAATTCAAATCCATTTTGAATTTTAAAATAAAAATAAGGAAAGTATACTAAGAGAGTTAAAGGAATAATAAATAGTAATGATTTCGCAATTTTAATTTTCTGAAATTTATTAATCAAATAAACTATAAATAACAAAAATGATGATAGAAGAAAATTAATTTTAATCAAGGGTAATATTATTAACGTACTGAAAAATAAAAATTGATTAAAGTTTTGGTCTTTCAATGTTCTTCTAAATAAGAAGATCGATATTGCTAAAGCCATCAAATGAGGTTTACCCCCGAAAAAAAAATATATTAAGCAAGGGATTCCAAAAAAAGATAAGTATTTAAAGTCTATATTTTTTTTAGGGTTGTAGCCAAATAATTCAAAAAACAAAAATAAAAGAGAAATAAATTGCAATAAATTATTTAAGTAACTTGATTTAAATAACATTAAAATAACATTAAAAAATTCCCCTGTTCCATACAATCCGAATGTGTATAAGGAATTATTCCATTGGAATTTTTTATTAATTGTTATTTCTTTTGGAATAAATAAATGGTATCCCAAAGAATCAGCATCATTAACGGGATGAAATATTGATAAAAATAAAACTGCTAAAATCAGTATAATGGGAAAATTATATTGTCCTAATTGAAGAACAAGACTTTTAATTTTTTCAATAAAAAGCTTTATGTTTAAAAGACTAATTAAAATTGAAATAGAGATAATTGCTGATATTAAGCTGTATGAATCAAATATTAATAGGTATTGGACAACTAAGGATAAAATTGTATATCCAAAAACTATAGAGATAAAAAAATATGGATCTACCCTTTTTGACTTATTTTTAGTAATAATATTTCCTAATTGGAATAAGAGATTTAATAGTGTAATTGAAAAAAATAAGTTAATTAAAAAGGTCATACATTAATTCAGACAAAAAGATTGTATTTTATTATGCAGTATAATGCTCTAAAAGCATCCTTTAAACCTATTTTCTTTCCTTCCTTATAAGTTCTTCCATAATAAGAAATTCCAACTTCATAAATTCTAATGTCAGGAATCTTAGAGATCTTAGCAGTTATCTCCGGCTCAATTCCAAATCTATTTTCATTAATTGTAATTTTTTCTATAATCTCTTTTCTAAACATTTTATAGCATGTTTCCATGTCTGTTAAATTCAAATTTGTAAATGCATTAGAAATAAATGTTAAAAATTTATTTCCAATTGTATGCCAGAAAAATAATATTCTATGTGGGTTTCCCCCTATAAATCTGCTGCCGTAAACAACATCTGCTTTACCATTTATAATTGGGTTAATTAATAAATTAAACTCTTTTGGATCATATTCTAAATCAGCGTCTTGAATAACTATTATATCTCCTGAAGCTATTTTAATTCCAGTCTGAATTGCAGCTCCCTTTCCTTTATTTTTTGTGTGAGATTCAACTAAAATATCTAAATCATTATTATTTAAAATAAAATCATCAATGATTTTTTTTGAATTATCAAGTGAACAATCGTCAATTAAAATTATTTGTTTTTTTATGTCATTTATTAAATTAACCTTCTTTAATTCATTTAGTATGTTTAAAATACTATCTTCTTCATTATAAACTGGTATTAAAATAGATAGCTTCATTTGGAAGATTTTTGACCCACTACAATAACACTTAAACCAACTTTATTAAAAGTTATATAATCCAATAGTTTAAAAAGTGGAGTTAATAAATTGTATATAATCATATTAGATTCTGGTATGACTTTTTTATTCAAAATTTTTCCCACAATAAACCAACCAAATATACCTGCAAAATTAAAATACCAGCTTTTTTTAATTTTGATTGAATTGGGAAAAGCATCAATGAGTTTTCTTTTATTATATCTTCGATAGTGAAAAAGTGTCTTATCAAAATTATTATATAAAAATTGATGAGCTGGCACCAAGATGTATAAAAACCCGTTTGGTTTTAAAAGTTTATTTAGATTAATCAAAGCTTTTTTATCATCTTGTATATGTTCAATTACATTTAAAGCAAATATAAGTTCAAATGATTCGAATAATTTTGAATGCTTTACATCGAAATCTGGATCAACTAAATCAATTTTTAATACTTCATTTTTAGGATATTTTGACTTTAAAGATTTTATATAATGATCCCTTATGTCCGAAAGACAAATTTCTTCCCCGTTTTCAATAAAGTGTCTCGATATATTTCCAATTCCACTCCCTATTTCTAAAGTATTCCCTTTTATAAATGGCTTTATCTGAGAGTACATCCAATAATTTAATTTTATACCCTTACTCATTGATTTGAGAATTTGTTCCCCTTCAATATCAATTTCTTTATACTTCATTCTCAAATATCTTGTTTATTAAATTGCTAACTTTTAAAGTTTGACTTGAATTGTCTTTATTTTTTAAAGCCAATGTTACTTTTTCGGCTATATCTTCTGTTTTATAGGGGTTAAACAAATATTTTGTTTCTAAAATTTCATGTGAGAATTTTAAATCTGAAGCTAAAATTATACAATCTGATTGAATTCCTTCAACAAGTGGAAGTCCAAAAGATTCTTTTAAAGAAGGAAAAATTAAATACTTTGATACAGCGTAGTGATTTAATAATTTTTGATGTTTTAATTGACCTAGATATTCTATTTCTAGATTTTTTGGCAAAATGAAGTCATTGTTTTTAGGCTTATCTAAGGTTAATTTAAGAGTTATTTTGTCACTTACCTTTCTTGATGCTAAAACAAATGCAGAAATAAGTCTTTCATTATTTTTATGCTTTGAATCACTTGTCGGATAAAGAAAGGTGTTAGGTATTTTATTTTTTTTATTAAAAGTAATTTCCTTAAAAATGGGGGTAATGAATATTTTTTCTTCTTTGATTTTTAAAAAAAATATCAATGCTTTTTTAAGATGTATTGTTTGAACATACCAACTATAACCAAAATCTAATTTTCTTATATATAGTTTTTTTAAAAAAAAGACTAGCTTATCTAAAAAAGATAATTCTGATTCTTTTGTATTTAATAACAATTCATTATGAAAGTAGACTTTTACTTTTTTCTTTTGCTTTATCGGCGGGGGTACATTTGCAAAACAAATTATAGAGTCAAAAGATTTATTATTTTTCAAATAAAATATAAGTCTACTAATTTCATTTTTGGAAATTACTTTATACTTTAAATTATAGGTTTTTAGTTTTAAAAAATTTCTCTTATCGAGTAATATCAAAAATTTATTAAAATCTTCTTTTTCACTTAAATATTCTAAAACATATTGAGCAATGTTTAATCCTCCATGACTATTGATGTATGTGAAGTCAATAAGGGTCATAAATTCATGATGTATTTTTTAAGCCTGTCTTTTGGTTTCCAATCTAATAATTTTAAAGCTTTATTATCTACTCTTAAAGTTTCTCTATAATTACCAAATTGATCGTCTAGATGAATTTTATCAACCCCAAATTTTTCTTTAAACATTTCATAAACTTCATTCAAACTATAGTTTATACCCGTTCCAAGTTCCCATTCATTATTAAATTTAGTTTTGTTTATACCTATTTTTAATAAAGCATCAACAATATCAAAGACATGGGTAAAATCCCTCTTTTGTTCACCGTCTCCTACAATTGTTAATGACATATTATTTTTAATTTGAGATCTCCAAATTCCAATGACTGCAGCCCATTTTCCATGAACAATCTCATTGGGTCCATAAACATTATAAAATCTGACTATTTCAATGTTCATATCATAAACCTTTCTATACATTTTACAAACTTCTTCTCCAAGATATTTATAAAAAGCATAAGGGGACTGGTATGGGTTATGATGAAAAGAAGATGATCCAGAATAAATAATTTTTGTTTGGTTTGGCCTAGCCCACTCAAGAACTGATTCCACTCCTTTTGTGTTTGAATTAAAAGTAGATCTTGGATCTTTGAATGATGGTTGAATTCTTGATAGCCCTGCTAGGTGATAAATTAAATCAAAATCATTTTTGATTTCATTAATCTGATTAACGTCAAGATTTATATAATTAACTCCTTCAATATGGTTTTTTGTTGTCCCAATAGAATAGTTGTCTAGGGAAACTAAAATATGATTTTGTTTTTTTAATTCTATCAGTAGATTTGTACCTATAAACCCTGCTCCTCCCGTAACTAAAATTTTCATTTAAATAGTTTTAATTTTAAGATAAAATCTACTTTGTAATTTCATATTATACTTTATTAAAAACATAATTTGAAGAATTTTCTTTTTGAATAAACAGTTTTAAAAGTACTTGCCTAAATTTAATTTAAAAGGGTTATTTAGATAAACTAAATCGATCAATATCATATTAGGATTTTTAATGCTCTTCGAAACACTTTAAGAAAAAGTAAAAAGAAGAATAAAAAATTTTCATTTTCAATTTTAACAATTAATAAATGAACTTTGATATAAATTCTTTTAAAAAAACTATTTTCAACTTTTTGTCTATATTCTGTATAAGTTGATTTATTTATCTTATAATATTCGTGTTTGTAAATATCCTTAGATATTATGGTATTTCTAATTTGTTCCTCAGCATTCAATAAAGAAATGTTATTTACATGCTTTCTAAGGTAAATTAATCTCTCTACCAAATTCGAAATTTTCCCGATCCTACTTAACCTAAGAAATAAATCGAAATCTTCAGCGTGTTTAAAATTCGAATCGTATCCCCCAGCCTTTAATACGGCATCTTTATAAAACATTACAGATGGGTGAATAAATGATGGTGACATTTTTAGCATAGATTTTAATATATCATTATGCTTGGTTGGTAAATCAATTGATGACATTTTATTCCCATGCGAATCAATTAAATAACCAGAGGTGCCAGTTAAAATTGAACTGCTTTTTTTGAAATAATTTAACTGATTTTCAATTTTATTTGACATGATTATATCATCTCCATCCATTCTCATTATTATGGGATGATTACATTTTTTTATACCATAATTCAGTGTTTCAATTAATCCAGAGTTACTTTTAATAAAGTATTTTATTCTTGGATCTGAATATAATTTGATGATATGATCTGTATTATCTGTTGAGCCATCGTTTATAATAATAATTTCAAAATTATTATAGGTGTTATTTAAAACACTTGATATAGATTCTTCTATATATTTTTCGCAATTATAAACGGGTAATAAAACAGAAACCTTTTTCAATAGAGTTAAATTTTCTTATAAATCGATTTGAAAAAATTATAGGTCCCAGTTAATTTTGAATATTTAATGATTAATACAATAATCTTATATTTTATATTTATTATAAAATTTTCAAATTCTAAAAATAAGGTTGAAATTGAATTTTCTTTTTTTAATTTTTTAATTAATAATTTATCTTTTACCTCACCACGAGATTTTTTAAATTTTAAATTCAATTCATTTGAAATAAATTTTATTCCTTCATAAATAAAAAAATTTTTAGGATTATATATCAATTCATTTAATTCAACTCCATAATCAAATAAATATTTATTATGAGTATTAAATTTTTTATTAGAAGTTTTAAAATTAATTGAGGTTATGTAATCAATATCGTTAGCTTCAATTATTCCTTGTAATGAAAAAGGCATACTGCCAACAACAATAAAATCATTTAAATCATAACCATTATTCACTAATTCATTTTTAAATGAAATAAAAAGTTTATGGCTTTCTGGAAACTTAAAATTATTTGAATTATTGTAAAATTCTAAAGCGTTATGATTCAAAAAAATTTTAGAAACTGTAATTGCTTCTGTTTTATTGTCTGTAATGTGAATTGAATGCTTTTCAAGGCCAATAAAATTTCTAATTTTCTCTTTTAAATCAATTACCTGTTTTAAAGATTCTGAAGTAAAAAATACAATAGTCAACTCTCCATGAGGCTTGTAAATTTTTGAGAATTTTGAAATGATACCATCGTATCCTTTTTCAATTTGTCCTAACCAGGAGTGATCTTTATATACTTGAATCAAAATATTTTTGAAAGCATGGTTAGTTAGCTTAAGTTTTTTAATATAGACAATAGAATTAGGTTCAAATTCATCAATAATCTTTACAGTAAATTCCTTTGAGACTGGCCAAATTAAAGCTACATGAATTTTTTTGTTATAATTACAAAACTCTGAGACTGCAATTTCAATATCATCTAATTTTATTCCCCTTTGTAAAAAAAAATTCCAATTATAATTTGAATCCTCAATATTTGTTTTAATTGTTTTTAATTTAAGGTTATTCAAAATTGAAATTGATAACCTATGTGCTCCATCTAAAATTGTGTGATTTTTCCCAGTAGGTATTAGAGATTTCGAATCATCGAAATGATTGTTTCTCATTTCTATTTCAAGGTCTATGAATTTTTTTTTGAAAATTTTAAATGAATTTTTTTGAGGATTACCAAACTCTTTGAAAAGTCCATTAGTCATTACGCTAATGTGATCCTTGTAAAATTTTTCTGCA
>Ga0255769_10004928_pt1 | contig 12768 bp, 9 predicted proteins | sample 041ome_9_FD_179637 | JGI IMG/M metagenome (GOLD analysis project Ga0255769, IMG submission 179637) | Coastal salt marsh microbial communities from the Groves Creek Marsh, Skidaway Island, Georgia - 041413US metaG (version 2) | ecosystem: Environmental > Aquatic > Marine > Intertidal zone > Salt... | reverse complement strand
AAACCAATGGATGGTACAGAGGGAAGTTGTGGTCCGGGCAAAGAGATTTGGATTCTTGACTCGACACACCCAGATTTCAAACCAGCAACGGGTGATGGAAAGTGTGAACCCGAAGAACGAGACTGTAATGTCGAGTGTCCTAAACCGTGTGAAGGAGACACATGGATAGAAGGTGCATGTGTCCGCAAAGAGATAAAAGACGGTGCAATCATAGAAACCGTTCTAGATGGCACGACCGGTAAATGCGGGGACGGTATCACGACTTTTAAGTTAGATAAAACTGCACCCGATTATAAACCCCCTATTGGAAGTGGTGTGTGTATTACTGAAAAGGGTGGTGCGTGTAATGTTCCATGCCCTGTACCTGAACCACCTAAATGTGTAGAGTATGCACCGGGATGGCAAAATAACGACATGGGGTGTGTAAGGAGTCAAACGGATTTAAGACCTGTGCGTTGTGGAAAAAAAGGTACTAAAAATCAATACAAAATACCACTCGATACGGCAAATTGTCCAGAGTTGACACGATGGGTGGAGTGCGAAGGTCCTCCATGTCCCGTAAACTGCGAAGGGTCTTGGTCCAATTGGAGTGCACCAAAGTCAGACGAACCATGTGGTGTGCAACCTTATAAAGAGAGAATTTTTACCATAACAAAACAGTCACAATATGGTGGTAAAGCGTGTGATTATCCACATGGTGACACTGAACAGCGTAACTCTGGAACAACCAAACCGTGTTGTGAACAGCGGGGTAATTGGGCCATGGTGGGTGCTTGTAATGCGGATGGAACAGCCAAGTATACACAAACATACAAAGAGAACAAGCCGGGCGGGTGTCCATCAAGTGCAAAGGCAAAGTTTATGCCGTGCTGTTATCAAAAAAATGATTGGACGGATAAGACTGGATGTAATTCTATGGGTAGAAAAACGCAACAGCAAACAACAGCTGGAAATTGTCCAGACAGTGTAAAGACGAGACAGGTAAATTGTTCATACGTTGGACCATGGGTTAAAATAGGTGGATGTGGAGCCGATGGTAAACAGTATTACAGAAGAGACGTTGTAAACAGCGGAGCAACCACGAGTAAATCTGAAAATTGTTGTTTCATCGGAGCGTGGGGTGGATGGACCCCGAGTGGTGATTGCGACGGTTCAAAAAGGACACGCAGTCGCACAAGAACGGTGTTAAATTGTCCAAGTGGAACTAAAACGACTGAAACTCGGCAGAGGAATTGCAATGATTGCGAAGGTAAGTGGGTAGATGGGGGTGTGCGACTACAACATGTAAAAACCTATGTAAATTGGGGAGGTTACACTATTGCAAATAAAACGAAAATTTATAAATATAAAGTAACTAAACCAGCTACAAATGGTGGAGATAAATGCCCTCATAAAGAGGGTGAAACGAAAGAAGAGAATGTAGGTTATTGTCAAAAGAGCGGTGTCTTTAGAACGGGACGTCCTCCATGTTAACCCACCCCCCCCACGCCCCACACCCCGATGTTAATACCCAAACAACAAACTATTTTGTAATAATTTCTCATTCAATATAAAGAGATGCCATGTCGGCGATGAGACTGGTAATCATTCTCGTTATATTGATCGGTCTCGGGTTTTTGGGTATACAGATAAGCGCCGACACACCAGACGATGATACTATAGCTGTCGCTCTCGATGAAGCGACTAAAACAGTCATAACCAAAGGTGAATTTACAGCCCCGGAAGGGATCACATTTGTTGAGTCGAAGGACTGTGAAGGGACGCAGTGGATCAAACAACAGGAATGCTCATTGAATGGCAAGCCAATGGATGGTACAGAAGGAAGTTGTGGTCCAGGCAAAGAGATATGGATCCTCGACCCAACGCATTCAGATTTTAAACCCGCGACGGGTGATGGTAAGTGTGAACCACAGGAAAGGGATTGTAGCACCAAGTGTCCTAAACCGTGTGAAGGAGACACATGGATAGAAGGTGCATGTGTTCGTAAGGAAATAAAGGATGGTGCCATCATAGAAACGGTTTTAGATGGCACAGAAGGTAAATGTGGAGATGGTATCACGACTTTTAATTTAGATAAAGCAGCACCGGATTACAAGCCTGCGATTGGTTCTGGTTCGTGTGTGACAGAAAAGGGTGGTGCGTGTAATGTTCCATGTCCGGTACCGGAACCACCAAAGTGTGTAGAATACACACCAGGGTGGCAGAACAATGATATGGGGTGTGTGAGAAGTCAGTCCGACTTGAGGTCCGTTAGATGTGGTGAAAAGGGTACTAAAAATCAATACAAACTACCAATCGATACGGCAAATTGTCCAGAGTTGACACGATGGGTGGAGTGTGAAGGTCCTCCATGTCCCGTAAACTGCGAAGGGTCTTGGTCCAATTGGAGTACACCAAAGTCAGACGAACCGTGTGGTGTGCAGCCATACAGAGAAAGAACGTTCACAATAACTACAAATGCGCAACACGGTGGATATGCATGTGATTATCCACACGGTGATACCGAACAACGAAATGCAGGTTCACCAAAAGAGTGTTGTGAACAGACAGGTGACTGGGCTATGGTAGGCTCGTGTTTGGCCGACGGAACAGCCAAGTATACACAGACATATAGAGAGAATAAACCAGGTGGATGTCCAACGAGTGCAAAGGCGAAGTTTATGCCGTGTTGTTACCAAAAGGGTGACTGGACGGATAAGACTGGGTGTAATTCTATGGGTAGAAAAACGCAACAGCAAACAACAGCTGGAAATTGTCCAGACAGTGTAAAGACGAGAAAGGTGGATTGTTCATACGTTGGACCATGGGTTAAAATAGGTGGATGTGGATCAGATGGTAAACAGTATTACCGCAGAAATACGGTAAACAGTGGAGATACTACGAGCAAATCTGAAAATTGTTGTTATACAAGTGCTTGGAGTGGGTGGACACCGACGGGTGATTGTAATGGTTCGACTCGACCACACCAACGAACACGCGCCGTAGTAAATTGCCCAAGTGGGACCCAAGCATCACAAAATACAAACAAAGCCTGTAATCATTGCCAAGGTGCATGGGGTAACTGGAGTAACTGGACCGCTTGGACTACGACACAATGTAATAAGACTGGCTACAGGAATAGAACTAGAACTTATACAATATCTAAAGATGCTACAAATGGTGGACAAGCATGCCCACATGAAAATGGATATGTTGAAACACATACTGAAAGTAGATACGAGCGATGTCGTGGTTATTGCTTCTCACCTGATACTAAAATAAAACTCGATGGTGGGAATGTGGTTGCTATCAAAGACGTTATGTTAGGTGATGTACTTGAAGGTGGTGTCACTGTAAACGTTACATTACAGATTAGAAATATACATAAAGTTCCATTTTATAAATTATTAAATAGTGAATTGAATGAATATATATATGTCACGGGTTCGCATATTATAAAAGAGGGTGACGAGTTTGTAACAGTGGATCAATCTACCAAGGCTGAGATTACAGACGTGTTTAGTGACTCGTTAATCTGTTTAATAACAGATAAACACAGTATTCCAATCGGGGAACATACTTTCTGGGACTGGTCGGATACATGTGATGCATGTGATAAGACTGTTATTTAATCTTAAAAATAATATATTTTAAATTAGTAAAAGTAGATGTTTTTAATTGTACTTTTAGTAATTCTGCTAATAATTTATATCCAGTGTACATTTTTAAATGTCACTAAAATTCCAACTAAAATACAATATTCAGTTATGACACACGATGACGTAGATGAAATACATTCTATGGAGAATAAAGCATATAATACAAGTGATGAGGTTCCATCTAAATTTTATAAACATAATTTAATTGATGCTTGCCCGGAATTATGTATGGTATCTAGAGACGAAAACGGTAAAATAATTGGTGCAATGTATAGCGGTTTAATTAAGGGTCCATATATAACTATAGATAAAATTAGTATGGGACACGATCCAGAAGGTGACACTTTATTTGTATATTCAATGTGTGTGAGTGATAATATGAGGGGTAGTGGAATTGGGCGTGAAATGGGTAAATATTACTATAACGAATGGGTAAAATATGGAGATAAAATAAAGTATGCTTCAACATCTGTTAGGAGTAAACATATAGGATGGATGAAAAAATTGGGTTTTTCGTACGTAGGTATTTCTGATATAAAGGCTGGTAATGAACCGTGGTTTGATGTAACGAAAAAAATTCAAAAATAAATAATATTTTAAATTATTATGCAATCATCACAATTGTCTTTACCTATATATATTTGTGATGAAATACAGTACTCTGGTATGACACACGATGATATAGATGAAATACACTCGATAGAATTAGAAGTATATGATACAATATACGAGGTTCCAACTAAATTATTTAAACGCAGATTACTCGAAGTCTGCCCGGAGCTGTGTATGGTCGCCAGAGATGAAAATAATGAAATAATTGGTGCAATGTATGGTGGTTTAATAGATGGAACATCTATAACTATGCATAAAATAAACAAAGGTCATAATCCAGAGGGTGATACCTTATTTGTTTATTCAGAGTGTATCAGAAATAATATGAGAGGTTATGGAATTGGAAACGAAATAGGTAAATATTATTATAACGAATGGGTAAAATATGGAGATAAAATAAAGTATGCTTCAACTTCTGTTAGACGTAGACATATAGGATGGATGAAAAAATTAGGTTTCTCATATGTAGGTTTTTCTGCTATACTCGTTGGAAATGAGCCATGGTTTGACGTAACGAAAAAAATTCAAAAATAAATAATATTTCAAATGAGTATGCAATCATCCCAGTTCTGTTTACCAATATATCAATGGAGTGATAAACGTAGACATTCTACCTCTACGCATAGGGTGCCATGTAAAAATAATAATTTCAAACCTAAAACTAAAATGTCTACGTCCTTTTCCCCCTATACCCGAATACGTCTCGCAGACGATAAGATTGTGATACTAAAAGACCTCAAACTGGGGGATGTCATAAAAGGTGGTATAATCGTTAATTGTATTCTAAAGATAAGAAATTCAGACAGAGTTCCATTTTATAGAATTTTTAGTCATGAAATAAATGAATATATATATGTAACCGGTTGTCATTTTATATTGGAAAATGGTAATTTTATCAGGGTTAGAGACTCGTCGCATGCACAATTAACAGATATCGTCGAAGATACATTCATTTGTTTAATTACAAGTACACATCGCATACCTATAGGTGAGCACACATTTTGGGATTGGACTGATTTTTGTGAATCGTGTGATAATGGGTGCATACCACAGGAATTTTTTGTGCGTGATAGATTTAATAAAGTTTAATTTTCTCATATTATATAAATGGCTGTAAGTAATTCTCCCAGTATGAGTGAGATTGCCTATGAATTTAGTGGTTCTCCACCTCACGCTTTAAGTGAATATTATGGAACTCGATTCTCAGATGGTGGTTATGCTCCCAGTTCAGGTACTATAAGTCTCAGTCATTTTATAAATAAGAGTAGATGGGTTTCACCCCCATCGTCGTGTTTCTCACCTGATACAAAAATAAAACTTGAAAATGGAAATGTTATAAACATAAAAGACGTAATGCTCGGTGATATACTCGAAGGTGGTGTATCTGTAAACGTTACATTACAAATTAGAAATATAGATAAAGTTCCATTTTATAAATTATTTAATAGTGCATTGAATGAATATATATATGTTACCGGTTCACATATGATAAAGGAAGGTGAAGACTTTGTACGTGTTGATCAATGTGCAAGTGCCGAATTATCAGATGTAATTAATGACTCCTATATTTGTCTAATCACCGATAATCATAAAATACCAATAGGTGAACACACTTTCTGGGACTGGGCAGACCAATGCGATGTGTGTGATGTTACAATTCCAAAATAAAAAAAATACATCTATTTAATAATGACAACTGGTTTTTATAAAATTCCAGTGATTAATTTTAATGTGATTACACGAGAAGAAGGTGATTATATTAAAAATAAAGCTGAACCACTTTTATCAGATACGGCCGTATCCGTATATGGATATATAAATCATAATGTGTGTAAATGTGAAAGTGCAAAATTATCACATAAAGATGATAATGTGCTAAAAGATATATTATACAAAATAACAAAAAATACAGCTAATTGTGAGAACATCGAAGTATTTCGATTTAAACCCAGTAATTTTATTAATTTTATACAGGATGGATGTACTTATATTAAAAACAAAAGGGTTAAAACTTATTATATTCCATTAGTAGAAGATACAGAATATGAGGGGGGAGAAATATTATTCGAAATGATAAATAGAATGTATAAGTTGGTATTTGGTTCTGTTCTTAGCTTTGATACAATCAATGAAGATGGCACTGTACCACTTGAATCAGTGCATTCACACGAACAAGTAAAATCAGGTGAAAAATGGATATGTAAACTATGCACTAGAGAAAATGAAATAAGTGAGATGGGTGATATTATAAATTTAGATTTGAGTTATTCTCGTATAACACTTGATGATGTAGATGAAATAAAATTAATTGAGAGAAACACATTTTATGATCAGGAACTTGTACCACCAAAAGAATATACTGAAAAATTTGTAAAAGAATGCCCAGATTTAACGATGATTGTGCGAGACCAAAATGGGAAAATAATTGGTGGTATGTACGGTGGTCTCACCAAAGGCACAAAAATGACGAATGAGATAATGGATGCCGGTCATAATCCAGAAGGCGATGCCTTAATGGTTTGTTCGATGTTCGTGACTGGAGAATTAATCGGAAAAAATGTTGGTAGGAAAATTGCTAATTATTACTATGATGAGTGGATATTAAATTTTAAAAATGGTTTAAAAAGACCTATAAAATACTTTTCAACTGCTATGCGCGAACAACACATAAAATGGATGGAGGGAATGGGATTTGTATGCACAGGTAAATCCGAGGTTGTTTACGGTAAAGGTGTGTGGTACGATTTTCATAAAATTGTGTAAAAATCACTAAATATAATTGCATCTTTTATATTAGAGATAATGTCTATAGTTCCAGACATTTTAAAAATTTCTAATACAGAAGATTTTATATGTATGGTATCAAAATATGACATAAAGTGGTCTAAAAGTAAAATAAAAACACAAACATTTGATATTTCTAGATCTCTCATACAATTGGGTATCATACCAAGATACGAAAGCGTTTCTATATTTGCAGGAAATTCACCCGAGTGGGTAATGTTTTTACTGGGTACAATAATTGCTGGTTCAAAAGGTTCTATTTTACATTATAGTTCTAATTACAATACATGTGAATATATACTAAATGATTCTGTGAGTCGCGTGATATTTGTAGATAGTAGACAGAGACTTGATTTAGCTATAAAAGCAAAGAGTAAATGCACTAGACTTAAACATATAGTTTTGATGAAGGGGTGTGATGAATTACTAGTTGGTGCCCCTTCTTATGTGTATGGATGGGAACATTTTATTGAACTCGGAAAAAGGATACGCCACGAAATTGTATACGAAAGAATCGATGCACAGAAACCATCGGACTGTTGTATGCTTGTGTATACATCTGGTACTACCGGAAATTCGAAAGGTATTATGCTGTCACATGATAATATAATGTGGACTACAAAAGCTCATATAGAACATAATCCAATCTTATTAAGCGAAAAAATGCGAATGTTATCGTTTTTACCGATTAGTCATATAGCACCCATAATGTTTGATATGTTTGTTCCTCTAATGTGCAATTATATATATAACATTGAATCAACTGTGTTTTTTTCAAGTAAATGTAACATAGATGTAGAAGAATTAAAAAGAGTTAGACCAACTGTTATATTCGGGGTTCCACGTGTATGGGAAAAACTAGCAGATATATCTAAAAAAATAGAACCAAAATACGAAGGTATTATCTATAGAAAAATGAAAGAAATATGCAAGAAGTCTCATATAAACAGACAAATATCAAATCACAAAGTGGATTCACTTTTTGCTAAATATGCTACATATTATATGAAATCGCGAATCCAATTTGAATTGGGTTTGAATGAATGTAAACTCTGTTTTACTGGTGGCGCACCCACAAATCCAAATATTTTTGAATATTTTTCAGAAATTGGAATAGACATAATAGGTGCGTATGGTATGTCCGAGTTATCAGGGTCACAGTGTTATTCTAAACCAGAATCATTCATAGATGGATATTCTGGATTACCAGTTCCGGGTACAGAAGTTAAAGTAGAACCAGCTACGGGTGAATTGTGTTTTAGAGGAAGACAAGTGATGCTCGGATACAATGGTGATAAATCACCGTGTATAGATGAAGATGGGTGGTTTCACTCGGGTGACATTGGTGAAATACACGAATCTGGGCACATTAAAGTTACTGGTAGAAAAGGTGATATTATGGTTACGTCATATGGAAAAAACATAAATCCAATTCCAATTGAAAATTATTTGAGAACTACATGTGACGATATACAAGATATACTGATTATCGGTGATTCTAGAAAATATCTATCTGCAATGTTTTCATTAAAACCGGGTGGTTGTGTTAAATCTGTGTTAAAGTGCATTGATGCGTATAACGTGGAAGTATCGGGTGACAAGTGTGAAATAATACATCGCGTTATGTATACAAAAGATATATTTACGATAGAAGGTGGTGAAATTACACCATCAAATAAAGTTAGGCGATTTAATATTTTAGAAAAATACAGGGATGAAATTGAAGGAATGTATTATAATTTTTATTAAAATTTTACTATGCTAATTTTCCACCCGACTTAATTTCGTGTTCCATTTGTGCGATAGTAAATGGATAGAAAGTTAACCCAGAGAATATGTCTTCAAATATATTACCATACACATTTCGTTTGTCGCGCAGGTCTTTACGCATCTTTGAGACAATTGAAACAAATGCGAGATACATTAGCCATCCCATTGAATTAGCCCCATCACGGAACTTAGATGCAACAAACAAAGAAAGTGCCATCCATTGGAAGAAGTTCGCCGATAGACCAATGATTGTTGCTATGTAGGGAGTGTATTCACACTCCAAAGCCGTGTTTTTGATAGATTTAAATGGGAAAACGATGGCTCTCAGAACAGAGAGGCTTCTTTCTTTACGGGATGGTGTATTTGGATGCTTTGATTCTGGGTCAAAACCTTCGAATACATCAAATACGTTTGTATTGAATGATTTTCGTGAAGATGTAATCTTTTCGTCGCCAGTTTCGAGTTTGAGAGTTCTGAGTAGAGATACACAAAGGAAGCACATGGCTATCGTGTATGGGAATGTTGCTACAATTGCAACACCTTGAATAACTCTGAGACCACCACTTACAACGAGTGCATGTGCGAGAGCACCTTCGGTACACGCCCAGTACAGCTTCTGAAGTGGGGGTGGATTTTCGTAACCCTGGGATGCGATTAAATCATCAACATAAGAACCAGAATCAGATGAAGTAGTGAAATATAAAATAACACTGACGAGTACCAAAAATTGAAACCATTTAGTCAAAGCACCATATGGTTCCATGATGTCTAGAATTTGGTCAGGTCTGGATCTGCATGATAGTGCATAATAACCTTCTGACGCAAGTTGTAATGCTGCTTCACCGACCGGTTTGTTGTCGACGTAGCCAAGTGCGGTACAGTTAATAGAACCAGTCGCCCAGTCGATTTGTGCGTCTTTTCCAATTGTGTATTCAACGATTCGTTGCATTTTAATACCGAGTGTACCAAGAATGTTGCGATTAATAAACATAAATGTGATTGGAGCAAGTAGACCACCTTTTATAACTTCACCTACTGTCCTACCCCTAGAGATACGAGCAACGAAGGTTCCAACAAATGGAGCCCAGGCGAGCCACCAAGCCCAGTAGAATACAGTCCATGAGTTCATAAAGTTATATGGAGAACGACTACCCCATGCTTCATCTTGAAGAATAGATGTATCGAGTCGTGTACCATCGAAGTTTGTCATAGCTGCTACATCAGTCGACTTTGACATGCCCCACGTTAATCGTTCCCATGAACCCTTGTCGGTGAGTTGGCCGGTGAAACTAGCCCATGTTTCACAGTCCCAACTGAGAGTGAACAGCCATTGAATGTAATGCCCAAGTGTTTGAACATATGAATTGAATATAAGCCCCGGGTTATCCGCGCACACAAGACCCGCCATAAGAGTAATTCCACTGAAAAATGCGAGCCTCGCGAGATTCTTAATACCAGACTTTAGACCAATAAGAACAGAAATAGATGCCGCGGCGGTAATTAACCAAATGATAGCCAGTTGTGTTGCTTGTGTGGTTGCATCAATGTTTGGGTTGAGGCGATTCAGCGCCGTACCAATCGCGGCCACACCCAAACCGAGAGATGTGCATACACCGAATGTAGTGGTTGAGATAGTAAGAGCATCAATGATGTCACCCACAAGTCCATTTACACTATCACCAATCAATGGTTGGAAAGCGTAACGCATGGTCATTGGTCTTCCCTGTCTAAAGCAGACAATTCCAAGAAGAATACCAATTACAAGATACGGCACCCAACCATGTAATCCATTTTGATAGTATGAAATGAGCATCGCCATTTGAGCGCGTTGGTCATCATTTATAAACGGAATTTTCACGGCATTGTTATTTGAACGGTAGAACCAAATAGGCTCGGCAACACCGAATGAGAAAATTCCAACGCCTGTACCACAAGAAAATAGTAACGAAAACCAAGTGAAATCAGAAAAATGTGGTTTTTCGCCATCTTTACCCAATCTAACGTCTTTGTATTTTGTAAATAATAGACCAAAGATGAATAAGAGCCATATGTTACGCGAACATATGTAAAGCCATGTGAAATTGATAGTAACCCATGACTTCCAATCATCCAATTGTTTAGTCGCATTTATTTCGTCATTGAGTGTCCACCCGATAAACCCCCACATGATAGCAGAAGCAAATAGAGATGTTACCCAGTTACATCTCAAAACACGATATCCTTTAAAATCTAAACTTAACCATCTATTCTTACGAACAAATCGAGTTAAGTTAGATTCTTTTGAAAAATCACAATCATCTGTAATTTCCCCTTTATTCAAAACAGTATCTTCCATGTATACGTGTTATATCTTATACACACCTGTTTTCTATAAGTATATTAACCCAACCCCCCGCGTCCCCTCGTTCCGAGAGTCCCGCACGCCTCGGTACGCCCCCACGTTTCCTCACACTTGATGGGTGTTTCCACACGACTCACGAGTGTTTCCTCACGCTCGATGGGTGTTTCCACACGACTCACGAGTGTTTCCACACGCTTGATGGGTGTTTCCACACACTTGATGGGTGTTTCCTCACACTTGATGGGTGTTTCCACACGCTTGATGGGTGTTTCCTTACACTTGATGGGTGTTTACCGAAGCGTACGAGAACACGCGGTACGCGGTCGTTCGTGGTTTCGGTTGGTTTAGACATGGGATATATTTTACAAGAAATCTTAAAAATTTACAAAAACTTTTTTTATTTTTTTGAAAACTTTTCAAAGAAGAAAGTGTTGAAAAAAATAATTTTTTTTATTTTAGAATTCTAGAGAAATCCTAGCGGGATAGAGGAACATAGAGAACACCAAAGCAATTCACGGCGATGGTGATTTTGCCTCGGTATGGCCCGACCCGTCTTTAGACATAGTTTTGGTCTCGGCCCTACATGGAGATAGATTTTCAAGGATATAAATTTACAAAAACTTTTTTTATTTTTTTGAAAACTTTTCAAAGAAGAAAGTGTTGAAAAAAATAATTTTTTTTATTTTAGAATTCTAGAGAAATCCTATCTGGATAGAGGAACATAGAGAACATCAAAGCAATTCACGGCGATGGTGATTTTGCCTCGGTATGGCCCCGCACGGGCATAGACGAAATGAGACTAAACGGTGATTATTAAAGATTAAGTGTGTTTTTATGGCATGTATGCGAACACTTCGGTGTATGTGATAAAGTGTAGAGACCCGAGTGTGACTGACGTATACGTGGGTCATACAGTAAACATCGCGAAGCGTGCGTTTCAACACGAAAAATGTGCTAAGACGAGTGATCGTAAGGTGTACGCGTTCATTCGCGAACATGGTGGATGGGATAATTGGTACATGGAGGTCTTAGACATGGTGAGATGTAATGATAGAGGTCACGCACATCTGGAAGAGTTGTATTGGTACAAGAAACTGAAACCAACACTAAACGCGATAACACCGGGTATATATTATTACAATAGATCTATTCGCAATCACAGATTATACACTAAACGCGAGGGTGTGATAAACAGGATAAATGGAATCTAATTTTTCAAGGATATAAATTTACAAAAACTTTTTTTATTTTTTTGAAAACTTTTCAAAGAAGAAAGTGTTGAAAAAAATAATTTTTTTATTTTAGAATTCTAGAGAAATCCTATCTGGATAGAGGAACATAGAGAACATCAAAGCAATTCTCGACGATGGTGATTTTGCATCGGTATGGCCCCGCACGGGCATACACGAAACCAAACCAATTGACGAGCTTACATATATAAACGGTATAGGTCTCATTTACAGTAGGGTTTGTGCTTATATAGAGGCATACACGAAATGAGACCAATGGACGAGCATAGGCATAATAGACCCATAATATGACGCGTCCTGGAGATTGCGAAAAATCCCAGGCGAATTATTTTCTTAGCTATATAACGAGAGACATTATGAATATACCCGTGGT
>Ga0255769_10004926_pt1 | contig 12769 bp, 15 predicted proteins | sample 041ome_9_FD_179637 | JGI IMG/M metagenome (GOLD analysis project Ga0255769, IMG submission 179637) | Coastal salt marsh microbial communities from the Groves Creek Marsh, Skidaway Island, Georgia - 041413US metaG (version 2) | ecosystem: Environmental > Aquatic > Marine > Intertidal zone > Salt... | reverse complement strand
TTACAGAATAATGATAAGTTAACAACTTGATGTAAAGTTTCTTGTATGTGTTGATCCATAGAAGCAGACCAATCAACTAACATCACCATACCATGATTTTTACCATCAGGTACTACATTAATTCTTTTAAATATATCATCATTCAGTTTGTATTGATATAGTTTGCTCATATTTAAAGAACCAGATTTTGCACGTTTTGTTCTTTTATAGTTATCAGCAGCTTTTTTCATTTCAAACTCTTTAACCATATAATTAATAATCTTTTTAGAAGAGCTTAAAAATCTTGTTTTAAAGCTTTGACGCCATTCTTCAGCTTCATGATTTACACGCAGACTATACCAATGTTGATTATCGGCCTGTAGAGCTTTAATCACATCTTTATAGTCATGAAATATTTCTGAGTCTTCAATATGTTTTGGTAATTTGTAATAAACATTTATAACTGATTGATCAGCTAATTCTTCTAATTTTTCACGAAGAGCCCGTTCTGTTTGAGATTCCATAAGATCTTCAGCATCAGATCTTTGTGAACCATAAGAATATGATTCTATTTCTTCATTTTCTGGATTTTCATCTGAATCACCAAATGAGTCTGAATCTGCTGCAACTTCTTCTTCTTCAAATTCATTCTCATGTGGATCTTGGTTTTCCATCTCATCAATTTTATCTTGTAATTCTTTTTTAGTATATTCGTAGATTTCTTTTGCGAGCTGAATAACTTGTTCTATTGTGTTTGTGTATTCAGCTCGTCTTACAAATTCTAATTCTTCTTTTGTGAATTTTACACCAGATTTTACGCCTGCTTTATAAAATAGATTAATACGATCAATAAGTAATAATGAATTAAGATCTTGTGTTTTAAGATTAAAGAAATCTTTTTCTCTGAGTTCGTCGTAACCCAATCTAAAAGGTTTACGTAGACCTGGATATTTTCTTTTGATTAATTTTTCGATACGAACATCTTCAAGTACATTTAAATAGCCTTGAAAGTGTTTGAGTGCTTTGAGCTCGTCTGTCCAAAATGCTGATGTTGTGTATAGAGCATGACCAACTTCGTGGCCAATAAAAAGATCTAGCATATCTTCAGATAAATCTTTCCACTGTGGAAGTCTAAGTACTCGATTTTTAACATCAAATGAAGCAGTCTTAACTGGTTCTTGTAAGACAGTTAAGTTTTCATTTGCGAGTAATTTTGCTAGTAAATCTTTATTCATATTCTCTCTCAATCATTAATATAAGACTATTATACACTAAAAATTAATTAATGTACACAGTTTTATTGCATATTTTCAAGCCTTTTCCTCAAAGATTGAGCGAGCATATTCCTCTGCAAAGGCCTCTGCTTCCTGTCCCTTTAACCCTTGCTTCTCCGCCTCATATAACCCTTCCTCATAGAGGTTTTCCAGTATAATTTCATTTTGTAAGCAACTCATTATGCTCTCCTTAAAAATAATTCAACATCAAAGTTTTTGATGCTTTGTGGAACATAACCTTTTGTTGCTAAGGCTTGCATTGGTGCTAAATTAAGCATGTTTGTAAGATCTCTATATTCTTGAACTGTAAAGTTTTTAATTAGAAATTTAACAAAACTTGGTTTGTCTGATTTATTGTATTTAAATCTAGCAATAAATTCAGGGCGGGTTCTAGTATCAGTTCTATATGTTAACCAACCACTATCATAATCAAAATTTTCTTTTATAAATTGCATAATTCTCTCTCTTTCTTTATTTTATAATTATATTATATCAAGAAATCTAATTAAAGTACACAACTATTTTGTTAACAGATTGTAACAAATCTATCTATCACGCAGGTCCAGTTCTACCGCCTCTCTCCAGTATAAGATAATTATATCCTATTTTCTAATTAATGTACACAGTTATTTTTAAGAATTTTCAACTATTTTTGAGAAATCATTCGTCTTTTCGAAACGAATGTTATTTTGAAACTTATCTAGAAGTACATCACCTTTATGAGAAATAACAAAGATGTTATTGTTTTCTCCAAGTTTATCCATAACCGATAAGAAATAATCTGTACCTGCTACGTCTAGACTTGAATCAAAGATCTCATCAAGTAGTAATAAGTTTGTGTTGACGGAGTTCTTCATCTTAGCGATTTGTCTCCATGTGAATAGAATAGCAAGATCGATTCTCATCTTCTCGCCTTCAGAGAATGAAGCATAAGTAAATTCATCTCTAAATCTTGATCGAATAATCTCATTAAAGTTTTCATCAAGCTCAAACTTAACAAAGAAGTCCATAGCCGATAAGTACATATTAATAAGTTTATTCATTGCTGGTAGGTATTCTTTAATGATTTGAGTTTTAATACCTGTATCTCTTAACAAGATTGATGAGATGTCTTGAATATTTCTCTTCTTAGTAATATCCATTTTCTCACCATTTAATTTTAATGCTTCTTCGGCATATGCTTTTAATGTATTCTTTTCAGAATTAATATCACCTTGATTCTCATTCAGATCTAATATTTCTTGTTCAAGTTCTTTATTGAGTTTAGATAACATTGTGATTGCATTATTTTCTGTTGATAATGTAATATTTAAATCCGTAATCTGATCATTAATCTCAGTTATAATTTGTAATTGACCGTTGAGTTTATTTAATGCTTCACTTAATAGTTTAGTTTTAGAAGCATGATCTTCTTTTGATTTATTTAATTTTTGTATAATAGAATCTTTATGTGAATGATCAATGCCTTGTTCACATGATGGACAAACTTCATTGTTACTAAAGAATTCTATACTCTCTTCAATTGTAGAATCTTTCTGTGTAAACTTAGAAATGTTTGATTTACACATATCAATATCTTTAATTATGGCTTCTTTATTTTGAATATCTTTTTGTAGATCAGAGATTTGACTGATTAATGCTGTTGCTGTTTCAGATTTTTCAGCAATGATTTTATTATTTGCTATAATCTTATCTTGAATTGTTTTAATACTTTGCTGTTTAGTATCAGTTAATGAATCAATAATCTTTTGTTGTGCTTTAGCTTTTTCTGTAATCATTCTAAGTTTAGTTTCTAACTCAGACATTTCATTTTTAGTTTCAGTTATCTTTTCTTTAAGAATATTATTCATTGTAGAAAATACTCTAATATCAAGAATGTCCTCAATAACTTCACGTCGTTGTCCTGCTGGGAGCTGCATGAAAGGAACAAAAGAAGCAGACCCCAGTATGACAACTTGAGTAAACGTTTTATAGTTTAACTTAAGGATTTGTTGCTCTAAAACTTTTTGATAATCTTTAACCGCTGCGTCTTGATTAACAAGATCTCCATTAAGAAATATATCAAAGATATTTGGTTTAACACCACGAATAATTTTGTAGTGTGAATTAGATATTGTTAACTCAACTTCAACGACACAGTTCTTACTGTTGATTGAATTAACGAGTTGGTTCTTTTTAATATTACGGAATGGTTTACCAAATAATGCAAAGCATAATGCATCTAGAATGGTTGATTTACCTTCACCATTCTTACCAACAATCAATGTTGTTGCATGACCATTTAGGTTAACTTTATTTGGTACATTACCGGTAGATAGGAAGTTCTTCCACTGAACAGACTTAAATACAATCATTAAAGGCCTTTGCTAATTGTTCACTTACTTCTTTTGGTACCATCATAGATGTAATTCCATTACCTTGACCATTGTAAACGATTAGTCTTACAAATGCACCCATAGGTTCAACAGTTGCAAGAAAGTCCTTGTGTTTAATTTCATGTAACATAATATTCCTTTCAAAAATATATTATATCAAATAATTCAATTAATGTACAATTATACAACTTCTTGATTTATTGCTTCAAGATAGAGTTCTTTTAAAACAGATTTGATTTCTTCTTTGTTTTCATCGGTCTCTACCGAATCCACATAGTTAGATAAGATAGACATTGTATCTTCAATATTAATGTCTGTAGAAATTTCTCCATCGTTAAATTCAGAGAAGTCTTCAATAATTTTAATTTCATATGCATCCTTAGTATAGAGTTCATTGACAAATTGATCAAACTTATAGAGATCAGTCTTATTAATAACTGCGACTTTAACATATTTGTCTTTAATGTCAATTTGGCTTAGGTCCATAGGAGAACGATTCTTATCATCATAAGTAATCTTTTCATGGATTGTATATGGATTTTTAATGAATTCTAATTCACGAGTCTCAGTATCAAAGACACTAAATCCTCGAGGATCATTATAGTCTTGCCAAGTCATTTCATACGGTGTGCCAACATATTCTATATTTTCTTGCTTGGACCTTGTATGATAATGACCTGATAAGACTCTTTCATACTTTGAAAACATTTCATGAGATAACCCATGATTGCCGACCATTCCCTTGTACATAGGGAACCCTGCTATCTCAAAATGACCAAAGCATAAATCGGATTTTGATTGATCAATATACTCAAAGACTTCTTGTTGATTCTCTTTACAGATCCATGGTATCATATCAATCGATGTACCATCAGGAAATGTTATAGCCCGAGGAGAATCAATCAAGTTAATATATGGTGCATATTCTCCTAGAACCAAGCCTGTAGAATTCACTTCTAATGACTCTTTCCAGAAAATGTCATGGTTACCCAAAAGCGTGAATAATTTTAGATCCTGGTCAGCAATCCGGTTAAAAAAGTAGTCTTTTGCTAACGCCAGGGTGTTAAAATTGATGTATTTTCTGCGGTCAAACAAATCGCCTAATTGAAATATGTTAGTAATTCCATTCTTTTCTAAATAAGGAAAGAATTCATTCTCATAGAATTCACGATAGTAGTCATGAAACTTAATTGAATCACCACGTACACCAAAATGTGTATCACCGAGAATTGCTATTTTCATTCATTGCCTTCTGTAAAATTATCAAGTGAAACATGGGTTTCTTTTTTCTGTCTTTTCTTGCGCTTCTTATCTTCATAGTCGTGCTCAAACGTACCATTATCTTGCATGAAGTCTTTATAGTTATTTGAAAAGGAATTATCTAAATCGTGATCTTGCACATCAAAAGATTCGATTGTATTATCACGAACTATTTTGCCTCTGATATATGCTTGTTTCTTTTCTTTATCAATACGACGAAGGAAAGCAAAGTAGATAATCTGAGTAAAATATGCAAATGGATTTTGTGACTTTTCAGGATTGAAATTATCAAAGTATTGTATGCAGTTTTCAATACCATCAAGAATCATATCGTCTTTATAACTATAATTAATAAAGTTAGGACGATTAGAAAGCTTGTTAGCAATCTTAAGGATACATTCTCCAAGATAATTAGGAATGACTGGTTTAGGATCTCCACATTCTTCAGCTTCTTTACATTGCTTTTTATATTCAATGATTGCTGCTAAAAAGTCGGGGTTATTAACGTAATGTTTTTTAGTTTTTTCTTTCATAATATAGTTATTATATACTAGTTTATATTAAAAGTTAAATTATTTTATCAAATAAAAAATAATTGTACATTAAATTCAGATAGTGTTATTATATCTGTATAGGGGTTTTCAAGTAATAACTAAGTAATTAATTAATGTAATATCTTATCTTTATCATCAATACTTAAGTTATCTAAGTAATCTAATTCATCTTCCATTGTTACTTTCGTATCTAAATTACTTCCTGTTAAATCATTAATCTTATCTACTAATTGTTGTATTTCATCAGCTGAGGCGTCAGGGGCTTTTTCTGCTAGAGAACCAAGATGTTTATCAACAGCATCTTCATAATACCCAATGTAATTAGGTTCTAATTCTTTAATGAATATAGTTTGATTTTTATAGAAAGTAAATACATCATCAGATGCAAAATGGGAATATGGACCTAGGGTTACGGCTTCAGATTGACCCATAACACCTTGTTTGATATATGTTTTGACTTGCATAGGAAGCATAACAGTAATTTCAAATTCAGTTTCTTCCATGACTGCAGCAACAATTTCTTCACCAGAAATAAGTTTTAAAGTAACGTAAGCGCTATTGATCATAATTCTATCTCATGTATTTTATAATCAAATTGTTCTTCTGAATAGATTTTAACGCGTTCAATAAAGTGGTTCATAGTATGGTTTTTTCTCGATTTATATTGTAGGTCATCAGCAATATCATATAATGTTAATTTGTTCTTACCTTCTTTTAATCTTAAACCACGACCAATTGATTGTAAGTTTCTTATCTTTGATTTAGTTGGAGAAGCAAAGATAATGTTTTCAATACTAGGTATATTTATACCCGTTGAAAAAGTAGCATAAGAGGCAACAATGATTGTATTATTGCCTTCCTCAGTCTTATGCCGAATATCTTCACGATCTAAAGTTTTTACTCCGCCGTGCACAATATGAACTTCATGTGTGTCTGTCTTTTCTTTAATCATATCATAAAGAACAACGCCATGTTTTTCTACATATTGAAATAACACTAATGTATTTCCTTTACAATTGAGTGCAAGGTTTCTTATGAATTTGTTTCTTTGATAATGAGTCACTAGAAAATCCATTTCTTTTTGGTAGTCTAGATCTTTTGCAACTTTTCGTATCTCACCATTGTATTTTAAGAATAAACAATTGATATCAATATTCACAACTTTTCCGGTATCCATAAGTTCTTTTGTTGTAATCACTTTATGAACTGGACCGAATAAACCTTCAAGTGTTAATTGATTTATTTTCTTTCCATCAATAGTACCTGTCGTACCAATACGATACTTGACGTGTTGCATCTTCTCCATAATATTAATCAGAGAAGCAGCTTTAAATTGGTGTGCTTCGTCTCCAACAATAACATCAAAGCTTTCAAACCAGGCTTTTGGTTGTTTATAGATAGATTGCCATGTTGTAATAAGTACATTTGATATAAAGTTTCTTGAGAACCCACTGTATAGTCTTTGACAGTTTGCTGAAACATCAAATCCATTATTACTTGAATAGTCTTTAAAATCAGAATGCATTTGTTCTACAAGTGAAGTTGTCGGCACAACAATCATAACTTTACGATCTTCTTCTAAATGCCATCTTAATAGACAATAGATCATAAAGGATTTGCCTGAAGCAGTTGGTGATAGTAATATTGTTCGATTTAAATTAAGTGCAGTTGTTACTGCTTCTACTTGATAATCTCTTGCATCTACAGGCTCGCCTCTAGCGTACATTCCTAACGACTTAATCCATTCATCAATATTATCTATAGTGTGAGAGTTAGATTCTATTGGCTGTGGAAAATCGTCGTTAGGTATATACTCAACTTGATAGTTTGCTCTTCTTGCAAACTCTAAAACATATTTGTATAGACCAACATATAAAGTTTTACGTATTAAAGAATATAATCTTACTTTACCATCCCATAATCTTGCTTTAAACTTTGGAGTAAAGCGAGCACCCGGTACTTCGTAAGTAAAGAATCTTTCTAATTCCTGTTCACAGTTAGGATCAGAAAATATTCTCAAATGAACTTCAGATATTTTTTCTATTTTAAGTAGCATTACATTCCAGATAAGAATTGTTTCCAACTTATAGCGTTTTTAAGTTGCCAATCCCTTGCTTTAATTTGATTGAGAATAGATTCTAATGTATATAACATAATATTAAGATATTCTATTCTTTGATTTACTGCGATAAGATCTTGATCGCCTTGTAAGAATTCATCCATTTCATTCTTTAATGGTTTATTATATTGCCATGGTTCCCAACCTAAAGTTGATAATTCTTCTCTAGATAATTCACCACGATAATATTTAAATTTGTTCTTACGCAGGATATTGTAATCGGCTTGAATCTTAGTTAATTTTAATCTAACGTTAATCATTAACTTAAGATATTTGGCATGCAGGTTAGGTGTATAAGTTGAAGCTTCACCTAAATGATTATCATCGATTTGACAATCTTTTTCCCACTCTTCTTGTATTTCTTGTAAATTCATAATATTCTCACACTAATTAAAATTATATTATATCACAGGTACTAATTAAAGTACACTACTTTATTCAGCAAATTCGTAGTATGTATACCTAAATATAGCATTACCTTGTAGGTAATTAACATCAGATAAGTTTGAACCAAATTGTAATGAAGCTAGTGATATTGGAAACATATCAATAAATCTTAACGTTTTTACAACTTGATTATTGCTTGATAGAATAGATAATGAAGCGTCTGAATAGTTTTTAGTAAGTTCCATTTTATTTGATTGCTCATCTTCTGCAATAAAATTAGTATATTCATTATGATTAGTAGGGAAACCTAATCCTTTTAACCAATCATAAAGTGCTTTATAGTTTTCCATGTTCTCGTCAATAAGAAAATTAACAATTAAATCACCATATTGTAGTATTGTATCAGGAATTTGCATTATTGATAATGGCGTAGCAACAGGCACAGAGTTAATAGTTACATCTGGTAACGTTGCTTCTTGACAAAAATAACTTACATTTGGTAATTTTTGAATATCTAATCTAAATCCAACAGGACTTAGCGGGTTAATATTCTCTGGAACTGGACATCTTGCCATTTTTTAATCCTTAATTATATAATCTATTATTATTATTTATATAAAAAGAAAGGGACTCCGAAGAGTCCCTATCTGAATAACTATCCTAAGAGGATGTTAAAATTACATAATGTTTGCAACTTTAACTTTTCTGTAGTAGTAGTTTTTATCTGTTGTTAAATCACCAGTAGAACCAGATCCGTCATCTAAGTCAACAAATGGATTAGCAACTAAACCATAACGTGTCTTAAAGCCGATTTTTGGTTGGAAAGTACCTGGATCAACTGCACGTACTAATTGTAGTGGTACGTATGGGCAGTAGAATAAACCAGCATCAAATGCTGAAGTACCTTTGTAGCCAACAGTAAAGAATTGTGAAGCACCTTGGTTTGCTGAATATGGGTCAACATAAACTTTATATTTACCATTTAAAACACCAGCAAATGTAGTAGAAGCTTCATCAACGTTTAATGATGTTGATAATGCAGGAGCATAGTCAAGTACGCCAGCCATTGCTAAAGCAGATGCAACATCTGATGAGCAAAGGATGAAGTTACCACGACCACGTCTGGTTTGTTGAGCAATCGCATTAGCTTCACGTTCGATTTGGAACAATAAGCCTTTGAATTTTTCAACTGACCAACGACCGTTAGAGTCAACGTCTAAGTCGAATGTACCAGGTGTTGCAACACCAACTGCAGCACCGGGTTTAGCAGTTCTATAAACTGTTCTAACAACTTCACGGTTGATTTCAGCAAGGATTTCTTGTGAAAGGATGTTTGATAACTCACCTTCAGCATCAAGACCATGAACTGATTTAAGATCTTGTGCTAATTCGATTGAGTATTCAGCTTTAAGAGCACGAGTCTTAGCTGTTACAGCTGTTCTTTCAATTGAGAAAGCCATTTCACCGAAGTCAGTACCACCAGATTCACCTAAAGCTTCAGCAGATGCTGTATCCATACCAGTACCTGTTGTGTATGTACCATCAACTGGGTTAGAACCAGAGTGTGCAGGAGATGCTGCACCAGAATGGTCTGTTTCAGCTTCATTAAATAAAGCTTCAGTACCATTTTGTGTTGAATAACGTGATTTCATTGCAAAGATAAGACCTGTAGGTTGTGTCATTGGTTGAACACCAGCGATATCATATGCAATCATTTGTGGCATAGCACGACGTACTAAAGAGATAAGTACTGGGTCTAAACCAGCAACATCATTAGTTGTAGCGCCTGCATGACCTAAAGCAAGACCTGTACCACCATCATTGGTAGGAGATTCGTTTAGGATACCAGCTTGTTTACGCATTTCTACTTCTTGGTTTTCAAGAAGAATAGCAGTAACCTCTTTACGGTGTTGGTCTTTAATTGGATTTAGACCTTCCGCTTCAAGGATTGGCTGCCATTTTTTTATTAAATCTTGACGATTAGCCATTTTAATTTTCCTTATTAATATTTTTGATTTTGTTTGATAGCATTTAAGTAACGAGCCATTTGAGGATCAATCTTAACACCTTCTGTTAATTCTTCAACTGGAGAATCTGTTACAATGCTTTCAACTGTTGTTGATGTTTTACCGTTGAAATAATTTTCACGGATAGTCTGTACTTTCTTCTCGAAAGTTTCTGAATCTTCAAAAGCTAACTCTTCAGCTAAACCAAAGAATTTTTCTTTTTCAGTTTCAGTCATATTAGCTGCAGCTGTTTTAACGATTTCGTCACGTTTGCTTTCATTGATAACTTTGTTAAGTTCAACGTTAGCAGCAACTTGTTCGTCAAGTTTAGCTTTAAGCTCTTCTGTTTCTGCTTCTAAAGCACCTAATACATCAAATTTTTCCTCAGGAATATCGATATAATGCTCTTCGAATAGGCCTTTAAGACCTCCAACAAAGCCTTCAAGAATTTCAGACTTCATACCATGTTCAAGGGCTATTTCATTCTGTGTAATCCACTGCTCAACTACGTAGTTGAGGTATCCATCAACTTTTTCAACTAATCCCTCTTTACTTTCGACTACAGCTTCTTCAAGCTTAGCTTCAAATTCTTCTTCAAGCTTAGCAACTTCTTGCTTAACTCTTGAAACAATCGCTGCTTCAAAAATTGTTGTTGCTTTAGCTTTAAATTCTTCAGAAAGATCTTCACCGTTAACTAATGCATCAACGTCTTCTTTAACGTCAACAATCATTTCGTCTTCAGCTTCAACTTCTTCTTTCTTCATTTTCTTATATGATTCTTTTTTAACTTTGACTTCGTCTTCATCATCTTCGTCGTCATCGTCTTCATCATCACAATCTTTTTCTTCTTTAACTGCTTTAGCTTTATCACCTTGAGGGTTTTTATCTACAGCATTTTTCTTGTTGTTTGCTTCATCTTCCTTTTTAGAAGGTTTGAGTTCTTCCTCATTCACTTCTTCGGTTTCTTCAGCAACAACGTCTTCTGCTTGATCCTCTAGGATGTCTTCAGCTGCTTCAGCTTCGTCTAATTTAGACTCTGCTAATATTTCAGCAATCTTTTGTTCGATAGACATATGTATCTCCTAAAATTTAATTATCTTATTAAGATATTAATATTATTTATAATTTACTTAATTTTGTTGAGGAAATCTGCAAATAGTTTGAGTTTCGCCTCATTAAGATTCTTACTAGAAGTTTTACGAATAATACGCTGGGCCTCTAGCAAATCTCTTTCCACAAATTTTCCATCGACCATAACCCATTCTTTAGACTCCATCACACCTTCAACAAACGCATTAGGCGCAGATGGATCAGCAACTATATCAGCAGCTGTTGCTAAAGTAAAATCGTCTTGAACCATTGAAACACCACCTTTTTGAGCTAATGATCCCATACCTCTAGATGAAACACCAAGTGTTGCACCTTCATCGATAAGACTCTTAACAATTTTTCCATAAGGTGTATCCATGATTTTAGCTTTTCCGATAAAGTTATCACCATCTCGTTTAAGCTCTTTGATCATATGTGATACACGATCTAGATTAATTGTTGGAGAATCAGGATGTCCTAACTCACCGAATGCGCGGTTTTTAGTCACGTATTCTTCATTGTAGCGTTTAATTTCTTTATCCAAAATTTCTGTTGGATAAACTCGTCCGTTACGATTCTTTAAATTTGATTGAAGGAATATACCCTCAATAAAATATTCTTTACCTTTACCTAGTTTTTCTTCAACTAGATACTTAACCTCTTCGGTATGTTCTTTAATTAGTTTCATTTACTTAGCTCCCTACAGCTGTGACGTCATCATAGATGCCAAACTGTGCTGTTTCTACTTTGTTAGCATAACCACCAACTTTACGTAGTGTTAAATAAACTGCTACTGTGCCAGTTACAGTTACTGTAATATCTTCAGTATTTGCTGTTGTATCAGAGTATCCGGCACCAAATTCTAAAGCATCACTACCTGTTGCATCAAATGTTAATACACCTGTAGTATTTCTTGTAATAGCTACTGTTGATGCATCAGTTCCTGCCCATTCAACTTTATTAATATTAACAGTTTGTGTTTCACCAGATAATGCTTGTGTTGCAGGAATTAATGTTGATAGATCAATAGTTCCATTATCATTAGATCCATACATCTTTACTACAACTTCAGTATCATTCATTTTTAATATCTGTGGTGATATTGCCATTTATTATTCTCCGATTTGCTTTAATACTTGTATAAAATTATCTTTAGTTTGTCTCATATGATCTACAACGTCTGTATGAGCTTGAAACAAATCTTTTAATTTTTCGTGTGTGTTATAACTGATTGCAACAGTACTATCATCTTCAAGTCTATAGTCTATTTTGCCTTCAACCAAAGTGTCTAGTTTATTAAGTTTTCTTATATCCTCAACAACAGGATCTAATGTAAAAAGTTTAGAAGAAGCTAAATCGATATATGATTCTATTAATGTATCTGTAACTTTAACGTCATGATATTTTTGTATTATATCTGCTATTTTATTTTCAGATAGTTCTTCGTATATTTCTGTTTTAATTTGCTTTTCTAATTTTACTGTTTTGTATTGTTGCTTAATATAGTTTCTAGCTTCTTCTAACTCAGTAAACTTTGTTTTTACGCTACCAATAAACACAGTGCCATCTTCATCTTTTTGTATAAGATGATCATAACATTGAAGCTGTTCAGTTATCTTCTTGCCTGATAACTTTTTTCTGAACTGATTAAAATACATTAAACTTCCTGTTCGTCAGTTTCTACATCAGGCACCGGAGTATCCGCAGTATCCTGAACCTCTATATC
>Ga0255769_10004916_pt1 | contig 12782 bp, 19 predicted proteins | sample 041ome_9_FD_179637 | JGI IMG/M metagenome (GOLD analysis project Ga0255769, IMG submission 179637) | Coastal salt marsh microbial communities from the Groves Creek Marsh, Skidaway Island, Georgia - 041413US metaG (version 2) | ecosystem: Environmental > Aquatic > Marine > Intertidal zone > Salt... | reverse complement strand
TTACCAACTTGCTTTTGATACTCCAGGAATCAAACCTTGATTCGCCATTTCACGGAACAACACTCTTGAAATCCCAAATTGACGCATATAACCTCTTGGTCGACCTGTCAATTGACATCTATTGTGTAGTCTTACAGAAGATGAGTTCTTAGGTAGCTTTTGAAGCTCCTCCCACTTTCCTTCTGCTTTTAACTGAGCGCGCTTCTCAGCATATCTATCAACCATTTGTTGACGTTTGCGCTCTCTGGCTTTCATTGATTCCTTTGCCATAACTTATTTTTTGAATGGTAATCCAAATGCTTTTAATAATTCAAAACCTTCTTCGTCAGTGTTGGCAGATGTCACAAATGTGATATCCATACCTGTTACTCTGACAATTTTATCAATATCAATTTCTGGGAATATGATCTGCTCTGTTATACCCAAATTGTAATTTCCTCTTTTGTCGAATCCTTTAGGGCTGATTCCTCTGAAGTCCCGTGTTCTAGGAAGAGAAACAGAAATGAATCTGTCCAAAAATTCATACATCATGTCTCCTCGCAGCGTAACCTTTGCTCCAATAGGCATTCCTTTTCTCAACTTAAAGTTTGAAATGTCTTTCTTAGCATAGGTTGCGATTGCCTTTTGACCTGAGATCAATCCCATCTCATGCACTGCGCTCTCGATAACTTTCTTATCGGCAGTAGCATCACCAAGCCCTTGGTTCAAAACAATTTTTAGAAGTCTTGGCACCTGCATAACACTGGTATACTGGAACTTCTCTTTTAGAGCACCAACGATTTCTTCGTTGTACTGCTTTTTCAGTCGTGGTGTGTATTCACTCATTTGATTACCTCCCCAGATCTTTTAGAATATCTAACTTTTACTCCAGACTCATCTACTTTTCTTCCAATTCTGCAAGGCTTTCCGTCTTTTGGGTCAGCATGCAGCAGGTTAGAAATATGAATTGGGCCTTCTTTTTTTACGATGCCACCGTCAGGATTGGCAGCACTTGGCTTTGAGTGAACAGAAATCATGTTCAATCCTTCAACCAATGCTCTCATCTTATCACGGTTTACCTCAAGTACTCTGCCGCTCTTTCCTTTTTCATTTCCGGAAACAACCACTACTTGATCACCTTTTTTTATGTGCAATTTCTTTTGCATTTCTTCTGTAATTTAAAGAACCTCAGGGGCCAACGAAACGATTTTCATGAATTGTTTTTCACGTAACTCTCTAGCAACTGGGCCAAAGATTCGTGTTCCTCTCATTTCTCCTCCTTGATTCAAGAGAACAACAGCATTCTCATCAAAACGGATATAAGAACCATCTGCGCGTCTTATTTCCTTCTTAGTTCGAACCACAACAGCTCGGCTCACCGCTCCCTTTTTAATATTTCCTGAGGGCATTGCCTCCTTCACGGAAACAACTACGGTATCACCAATACTTGCGTATCTTCTTTTTGTTCCTCCAAGTACCCGAATACACAGAACCTCTTTGGCTCCGCTATTATCGGCAACTTTCATTCGTGACTCCTGCTGTAACATCTTTAAATCTTATTTAGCTTTTTCTACAATCTCAACTAATCTCCAGCGCTTACGCTTGCTGAGCGGACGGATTTCCATAATGCGAACTGAGTCACCAATTCCACATTCGTTCTTTTCATCGTGTGCCATGAACTTCTTTGACACGTTAACGAACTTCCCGTACTTAGGGTGCATCATTTTGCGCGACACGGTAACTACGATAGACTTATCCATCAAGTTACTGGTAACCACACCAATTCGCTCTTTTCTTAAATTTCTTTCTGACATGATATCTTATTGTTGAGCTTCTTTAGACCTTTTAGTCAATTCGGTTAGAAGTCTTGAAACATCTTTTCTTTTCTCCTTTAAAACCATTGGGTTTTCAAGCGGAGAAATAGCGTGTTGCATTTTCATTTTCGACAAGCTCTCTCTTTCATTGAGCAAAGCATCCTGAACTTCTTCAGTTGTCATTTCTCTTATTACAGATGACTTCATGGCCTCTTAATTATTTTCGGTGTAATCTCTTCGAACAACAAACTTTGTCACTAGTGGAAGCTTTTGAGCAGCTAATCTTAATGCTTCTCTTCCCACTTCCAATGACACTCCTTCAATTTCGAAAAGAACTCTTCCTGGTTCAATTTTAGCCGCCCAATGGTCAAGAGCTCCTTTACCCTTACCCATACGTACTTCGGCTGGTTTCTTAGTGATTGGCGTATCTGGAAATATTCTAATCCATACCTGACCTTCACGCTTCATGAATCGAGTAACGGCAATACGCGCTGCTTCGATTTGCCTTGAAGTTAAACGGCCTGTATCTAATGATTTGATACCAAATGTTCCAAAAGCCAATTGGTTTCCTCGCATAGCATTGCCCTTAATGCGACCTTTCTGCTGCTTGCGATATTTAGTTTTTCTTGGTGATAACATCTCTCAAATCAATTTATGAATTAGACTTCCTTCTACCTCCACCTCTTGGACCTGATGGCTTGTTTCCTCCGGCACCAGAACCACCACCTTTGTTTGGCGTTCCAGAACCGACAGTCATTGTTAAATCTCTCTTTCCGTAAACTTCTCCTTTACAGATCCATACCTTGATACCAATCTTACCATAGGTAGTTTGAGCTTCAGCAAGGGCGTAATCAATTTCAGCTCTGAACGTGTGAAGTGGTGTCCTACCATCTTTGTACTGTTCAGTTCTTGCCATTTCCGCTCCATTCAATCTTCCACTTACCATCACTTTGATGCCTTCAGCACCCATTCTCATTGTCGAAGCTATAGACATCTTCGCTGCTCTTCTGAACGAAATTCTTCCTTCAATTTGTCTTGCGATAGAGTCTGCAACCAATTTTGCATCAAGCTCAGGTCGTTTGATCTCGTAGATATTGATTTGAACTTCCTTTTTGGTAAGCTTCTTCAATTCTTCTTTCAATTTATCAACCTCTTGCCCACCTTTACCAATAATGATTCCCGGACGAGCAGTGTTGATCGTTACTGAAACAAGCTTCAAGGTTCTTGAGATAACAACGTGAGAAACGCTCGCATTCTTCAAACGGGCATATACATACTCTCGAATCTTGTGATCCTCTACCAACTTGTCAGCAAATCTTTTGCCTCCATACCACTGAGAATCCCATCCTCGGATGAAACCTAGTCTATTGCCGATTGGATTAGTCTTCTGTCCCATTAAGCTACTGTTTCTTTTGTTTCTTTTGAAGTTTCTTTCTTGCTAGGAGCAGCTGCAGAAGCAGATCCTAATACCAAAGTCACATGGTTTGAACGTTTGCGAACCCTGAATGCTCTTCCTTGAGGAGCTGGTTGAATTCTTTTTAATACACGGCCTCCGTCTACAGATATTTCTTTGATGAAAAGATCTGCATCTTCCCAGCGCTCTCCTGATTTCTGCTCGAAATTCGAGATCGCTGAACGCAAAAGCTTTTCTAAATCACGCGCAGCGTGCTTCTTTGTAAACTGCAATACTGCTGACGCTTTAGTAACATCCATTCCTCTCACTAGATCAGCGACTAAACGCATCTTTCTAGGTGATGTAGGACAGTTACGAAGGCTCGCCATGTATTGCGTTTTGCGCTCTTCGCGTATGTTATTGGCCATATTTGACTTTCGACTCCCCATGACTTATATCAATTACTTTTTACCTTTTTTGCCACCAGAGTGACCACGGAAATTTCTAGTAGGAGCAAACTCTCCTAGCTTATGACCTACCATGTTTTCTGTTACAAATACAGGAATGAATTTATTACCATTATGCACTGCGATCGTCAAACCAACAAAGTCTGGTGTGATCATCGAAGCTCTGCTCCACGTTTTGATCACACTCTTCTTATTAGTAGACTGTGATTCATCAACTCTCTTTTGGAGTTTGTAGTGAACGAATGGCGGTTTTTTAAGCGATCTACTCATGCCTTAATTATTTCTTTCTTTTCTCAACGATAAACTTATTCGAAAACTTGGTCTTGGACCTAGTTTTATATCCTTTTGATGGAAGGCCTTTTCTAGATCTTGGGTGTCCTCCTGATGAACGACCTTCACCACCTCCCATTGGGTGATCTACTGGGTTCATAGCCACACCTCTTACTCTTGGTCTTCTACCCAACCATCTGCTCTTACCAGCTTTACCGCTTCTCTCAAGAGAGTGATCAGAGTTTGATACAGTTCCGATTGTTGCCATACACGTCAACAATACCATTCTCACCTCTCCACTTGGCAACTTGATGACACCATACTTACCTTCTTTCGCAGTCAATTGACCGTAAGTTCCGGCACTGCGCGCCATCTTACCACCTTGACGTGGGCTGAGCTCAATGTTGTGAACGATAGTACCAAGTGGCACTGTCTTCAAGTAAAGTGCATTACCAATTTCTGGAGCAGCGTTTTCACCACTCACTACTTGCTGTCCAACCTGAATTCCAGTTGGAGCAATGATATATCTTTTTTCGCCATCAGCATATTCCAATAAAGCGATTCTCGCATTTCTGTTTGGATCGTATTCTACTGTTTTCACTGTAGCCGTTACGTCATGCTTATCTCTTTTGAAATCAATTACACGGTATCTTCTTTTGTGACCTCCACCGCGATTACGCATGGTCATCTTACCGGTATTATTTCTACCGCCAGTCTTTTTAATAGACGCTAGCAAGCTTCTCTCCGGAGTGTCAGTTGTGACTACTTCGAACTTACTAAGAACTTTATGACGCTGTCCTGGTGTTGTTGGGTTTAACTTTCTTACTGCCATTACTCCTCAGTTCTTAAATGTTTGCGTAGAAATCAATTACATCTCCATCAGCAACAGTTACGATTGCTTTTTTAAAGTGATTCGTTCGTCCGTCTAATATTGCAGACTTAGTGAATCTCTTCTTAGACTTACCTGCGTAAATCATCGTATTGATAGAAGTAACAGAAACATTGTACTGTCCTTCAATCGCCTTGCGGATTTCAATCTTATTTGCTTTTCGATCAACAATGAATCCATACTGATTGCGCTTTTCGCTCAATTCAGTCATCTTTTCAGTGATCAGGGGCTTAATTAGTACGCTCATGACTATTTGCTTAAAACTTCGTTGATCTTACCTAGAGCACTTTCACAGAAAACCAATACGTTGGCGTTCATGATGTCGTATGTGTTAAGGTTTGCAGCAGTAACAACCTTCGTCTTGCTGATATTTCTAGCACTCAATACTACGTTTGAGTTTACATCAGAAGTAACGAAAAGCGCTTTGTTGCCTACCAACTCAAGATTTTTAATTAATGAAACAAACTCTTTTGTTTTAGGCGCCTCCATTGAAAGATCCTCAAGAACCTTAACGTTCTTACTTTGTGCTTTCATTGAAAGAGCAGACATACGAGCCAATCTCTTTACTTTCTTGTTCAATTTGAAACCGTAATCTCTTGGTTCAGGACCGAATGCACGACCTCCACCAACGAATACAGGGCTTTTAATGCTTCCTGCTCTGGCAGTTCCAGTTCCTTTTTGACGCTTAATTTTCTTTGTAGAATAAGAAACTTCGGCTCTTTGCTTCGACTTGTGCGTTCCTTGACGTTGATTGGCCAAGTATTGCTTCACGTCAAGATAGATTGTATGCTCATTTGGCTCGATACCAAATACTTCTTTATCTAGCTTAACCTTCTTACCAGTCTCTTTGCCTGCTGTGTTCAGTACTGCTAATTCCATTATTTCTCAATTATAACGTATGAACCTTTAGTTCCAGGAACAGCTCCTTTAACCAAAACCACATTCTTATCTGCTAAAATCTTAACTATCTCAAGGTTGATCATCTTCACGCGATCGCCACCCATTCTGCCAGCCATACGCATTCCTTTGAATACTCTTGATGGTGTAGAACAAGCGCCAATAGATCCAGGAGCTCTTAGTCTGTTATGCTGACCATGCGTTGCATCACCAACTCCAGCAAACCCGTGTCTTTTTACAACACCTTGAAATCCTTTTCCTTTTGAAGTTCCAACTACGTCAACATATTCTCCTTCTTCGAAGATGCTTACATCAACGGTTTCTCCAATTTTTTGCTCTCCTGACCAATCACGGAACTCCATTACTTTTCGCTTCGGAGTCGTATCAGCCTTTGCAAAGTGACCCATTTGACCCTTTGTAGAGTGCTTTTCTGATATATCATCAAATGACAACTGACATGCAGTGTAGCCATCTGTTTCTTCAGTTTTTACTTGTGTTACAACACAAGGACCTGCTTCAATCACAGTACATGGAATGTTCTTACCGTCTTCGCTAAAAACGCTCGTCATTCCAACTTTCTTTCCAATTATTCCTAACATAATTCTAAGCTTTAATAGCGATTACACTTTGATTTCAACATCAACTCCACTAGGAAGCTCAAGGCCCATAAGTGCATCGATGGTTTTAGATGAACTACTGTAAATATCCATCAAACGCTTATAGCTGGATAATTGAAACTGCTCACGTGCTTTCTTATTTACGTGAGGTGATCTTAGTACCGTATAAATCTGCTTTTGCGTGGGCAGAGGAATCGGTCCACTAACAACAGCTCCGGTAGTCTTCACTGTCTTCACGATCTTCTCAGCTGACTTGTCAACTAAGTTGTGATCGTAGGACTTTAATTTGATTCTGATTCGTTGCGCCATTCTTTCTTAACTATTAAGCTTTTTGTAAATTTCCTTTTACTTCTGCAATTACTGCATCAGCGATATTCTTAGGACACTCAGCGAAGTGAGAAAACTCCATGGTAGAGGTAGCACGTCCTGAAGACATTGTTCTCAAATGAGTTACATATCCAAACATTTCTGAAAGCGGCACTTTCGCTTTAATCACTTTTGCACCAGCTCTATCGCCCATTCCTTCTACCATTCCTCTCCTTCTGTTCAAATCACCTACGATGTCACCCATATTCTCCTCAGGAGTAAGGGCTTCAAGCTTCATGATAGGCTCAAGAATCACTGGATTACATAACGGAAGGGCATTTCGGTAAGCCATTTTAGCAGCCAATTCAAATGATAATTGGTCAGAGTCAACTGCGTGGAACGAACCGTCAAGGAGTGTCACTTTCAAATTATCAACTTGATAACCAGCAAGCACACCATTCTTCATTGCTTCTTTGAATCCTTTCTCAACAGAAGGGATAAATTCCTTAGGAACATTACCACCTTTAACAGCACTTTCAAAGATTAGACCTGGCTTTTCTGCGTCTCCTGGCTCAATTTTAACCACGATATCCGCAAACTTACCTCGTCCACCCGACTGCTTCTTGAACACCTCGCGATGCTGAGTAGAACCTGTGATTGATTCTTTGTAGTTTACTTGCGGAGCACCTTGATTGGCCTCTACTTTGAACTCACGTCTTAATCGATCAACAATGATGTCAAGGTGTAATTCACCCATACCGCTAATGACGGTCTGACCAGTTTCCTCATCTGTCTTAACTTGGAAAGTAGGATCCTCTTCAGCCAACTTTGCTAAAGCCATACCTAATTTATCCACATCAGCTTGAGTTTTAGGCTCAATAGCTAGACCAATTACTGGCTCAGGGAAATCCATAGATTCTAATACAATTGGATGTTTCTCATCGCAAAGCGTATCTCCTGTTTTAATATCCTTAAAACCAACCAGAGCAGCAATGTCACCACACGCCAATTCAGGAATCTGGTTTTGCTTGTTCGCGTGCATTTGGAAAATTCGAGAGATTCTCTCTTTATTTCCTGAACGCGTATTCAACACATAAGATCCCGCGTCTAACTTTCCTGAGTAAGCTCTAGTAAAACATAGACGACCAACAAAAGGGTCAGTAGCAATTTTAAAAGCTAAGGCCGCGAAGGGCTCATCTAGTGATGGCTTTCTTTTCTCTTCTTTTTCTGTTTTTGGATTCACACCAACGATGGCTTCCGTGTCCATTGGGGAAGGAAGAATTTCCATCACCATGTCAAGCATGGCTTGCACACCTTTATTCTTAAATGCAGAACCACACATCATTGGAACTACTTTACCAGAAATAGTTGCCTCGCGCAAAGCATCCAAAATCTCCCGCTCCGTAAGCGATTCTGGATCTTCGAAATACTTTTCCATCAACGTATCGTTGAATTCTGCTACGGCTTCTAATAATTTTTCTCTGTACTCTCTTGCCTCATCAACGATGTCAGCAGGAATTTCAATTTCGTTGAAGGTCATACCCTGATCTTCCTCGTTCCAAACGATCCCTTTAAAGTTGATCAAATCAACAACACCTTTAAAGTTCTCCTCATTTCCAATTGGAATTTGAAGTGGAAGAGCATGGCTGCCAAGCATTTCTTTTACTTGACGACACACATTCAAGAAATCTGAACCTTGACGGTCCATCTTGTTCACGAATCCAATTCGTGGAACATTGTAATTATTTGCCAATCTCCAGTTGGTCTCAGACTGAGGCTCAACTCCATCCACCGCACTAAACAAGAAAACCAAACCGTCCAAAACGCGCAACGACCTATTCACTTCAACAGTAAAGTCAACGTGTCCAGGAGTATCAATAATATTCACGTGATACTGCTGTCCTCTGTAATTCCAGTTCAAAGTGGTCGCAGCAGAAGTAATCGTAATACCTCTTTCCTGCTCCTGCTCCATCCAGTCCATAGTAGCAGCACCATCGTGTACTTCTCCAATCTTGTGGCTCACACCACCGTAATAAAGAATACGCTCAGTAGTAGTGGTCTTTCCTGCATCAATGTGAGCAGCGATACCAATGTTTCTCGTATATGTTAAATCTCTTTTTGCCATGTCAATTCAGCGTAACCAAATTAGAATCTGTAGTGCGCAAACGCCTTGTTTGCTTCAGCCATTCTGTGAGTGTCTTCCTTTTTCTTAAATGCAGCGCCTTCTTCTTTTGAAGCGGCTATTGACTCATCTGCAAGCTTTTCTCCCATACTCTTACCGTTTCTCTTGGTAGCGTATTGAATCAACCATTTCATTCCTTGGCTAAGCTTTCTCGAGTTTCTAATTTCTTGAGGTATTTGAAACGTTGCACCTCCAACTCTTCTACTTCTAACCTCTACCTGAGGAGTAACGTTTTCTAATCCCTTTTTCCAAGTCTCCAACGGATCTTCAATGCCTTTTGCAGCCATGCGATCCATTGCTTCATAAAAAATATTGTATGCAGTACTTTTCTTACCGTCCTGCATTAGATTGTTCACAAACTTTGAAACCAATTCGCTTTTGTAGCGTGGGTCTGGAACAATGATTCGATCTTTAGCTCTTCCTTTTCTCATGCCCGAGAATTATTTCTTTGGACGCTTAGCGCCATATTTTGAACGTCTTTGCTTTCTTCCTTCAACACCAGCAGTATCAAGTGCTCCGCGCACTACGTGATAGCGAACCCCAGGCAAATCCTTCACCCTTCCTCCTCTAACAAGCACGATGGAGTGCTCTTGAAGGTTGTGACCTTCTCCTGGAATGTAGGCATTCACCTCGTTTTGATTAGTCAACCTCACCCTTGCTACTTTTCGCATCGCTGAGTTAGGCTTTTTAGGAGTAGTGGTGTACACACGTACACATACCCCGCGTCTCTGAGGACATGAAGTTAACGCAGCAGATTTGCTGGATTTCTTCATAGTCTGACGACCTTTTCTTACTAATTGTGATATCGTTGGCATTCGCTGTATATCTATTTTCTGATCATTAAAGACAATATTTCCCCACTAAAAAGGGGGCGCAAAGGTACACGATTAAATCTTATTCACAATATGGGGCTGATTATTTTTTTTCATCAAGCCCAAAATCCACTCATTAAAAACCCGAAATCTGTTTGTTCATAAGGGATACAGTAGTGCTAAATTTCTTGTTGTTGATAAAAATGAACCCCCTTATCAACGTTTGACATAATGATGAAGGGTAACTTTGAACATCAGTTTACCTTTTTAACACGACTTGATGTCCTATTTAGATCAGCTCAATGATGTTCAGCGTAAAGCAGCTACCCACCTTGATGGACCTGTAATGGTCTTGGCTGGTGCAGGTTCAGGGAAAACAAGGGTTTTGACCTATAGAATAGCACATCTCATTGATACTGGAGCAGATCCGTTCAATATTCTCTCGTTGACCTTCACCAATAAGGCAGCAAGAGAAATGAAAAATCGAATCAGTCAATTGGTCGGAGAAGGAAACGCCAAGGCTCTTTGGATGGGGACATTTCACTCTGTTTTTGCAAAAATTTTACGCTTCGAAGCAGAAAAAATAGGATACCCAAGTAACTTCACCATATATGACAGTGATGATTCCAAGAGTCTAATACGAACAATCATTAAGGAAATGAACCTTGATGATAAGGTATACAAGCCACAACTCGTGCAGCGAAGAATTTCATCTGCGAAAAACGGCTTAATTAGCGCAACAGAATATCAAAACGATACGATCATTTACAACGATGACCTTCAAGCGAAGAAACCACTTCTCGGAAAAATTTATGGCACTTATGAAAAGCGTTGTTTTAAAGCAAGTGCAATGGACTTTGACGACCTTCTATATAAGACCAATATTCTCTTGAAGAATCATACCGATGTGCTTTTAAAATACCAAAACAAATTCAAGTACATATTAGTAGATGAGTTTCAGGACACCAACTTCGCACAAAGCAATATCCTAAAAATGCTCGCTGCTCGGCACGAGAACATTTGCGTGGTGGGAGATGATGCACAGAGTATATATGCGTTTCGAGGAGCTAACATTCAAAATATTCTTCAATTCAAAAGTCTTTACCCAGATGTCGCTGTTTTCAAACTGGAGCAAAATTATCGTTCTACGAAAACGATTGTCGCGGCTGCGAATCAAGTAATTCAAAACAATAAAGATCAGCTGAAAAAAGACGTTTGGACATCTAATCAAGCAGGAGATGCAATTAAGCTTATTAAATGCTTAAGTGAATCTGAAGAAGGAACTTTTATTGCCAGCGAGATTTTAGACATCAAAGAAAATCAGGGTGCAAGTGAAGATGATTTCGCGATTCTTTATAGAACCAATGCGCAATCCAGGGCTGTTGAGGAAGCCTTGCGCAGAAAGAACATCAAGTACAGAATTTATGGTGGATTAAGCTTCTATCAACGTAAAGAAATAAAGGACCTGCTCGCCTATTTCAAACTCTGCTCAAATCCAAATGATGAGGAAGCTTTCAAACGCGTGCTCAACTACCCAGCAAGAGGCATCGGAAAAACCACCGAGAGCAAAATTATGATGGCTGCAACTGAAGAGGGAAAATCTCCAATGGCTATCATCAACAACCTCAATGAAGCCCACCTTCCAATTAACGCGGCCACAAAAAACAAGATCATAGAATTCGTTCACTTGATTCGCAGTTTTCAAAATCTATCCATCGAAAAAGATGCATATGAAACTGCTCAACACATAGCATCTGCAACAGGTATATTGAAAGAATTTTATGCCGACCGAACGCCAGAGGGAATCAGCAGATATGAGAATGTGCAAGAACTGCTCTCCGCAATAAAGGAATTCACCGAAATTGAATTAACTGAAGATGAAAAGCAGGTTGAGAATCCGAGATCACTCAGTGTATTTTTAGAAGAAGTCTCTTTATTGACCGATACTGACGTTAAAGATAACAAGGATGATGAAAGTCCGAAGGTTTCTATGATGACCATTCATTCAGCCAAAGGACTAGAGTTTCCATATGTGTTTATTGCCGGCCTCGAAGAAGATCTATTCCCATCCCAGTTGAGTGTAAACTCTCGAAGTGATCTTGAAGAAGAACGGAGGCTGTTTTATGTAGCACTGACTAGAGCTGAGAAAAAAGCAATCCTATCTTTTGCTGCAACACGATTCAAATATGGCAACATTCAATACAACGAACCAAGCCGCTTCATTTCTGAAATTGGAAAGGACCTTATTGAGTCTCCATCTATTCACAAAACTGAAAAACGCGAATTAATTTCTAAAAAGAATTATGCGTTGGCGAATCATGCAGTGAGGAAGAAACTGATTAAACCTTCACAAAGCTCAGGAAACCTTATCTCCACTGAGGAAATGGGTAAATTACAAATAGGCACCAAAGTAAGTCACGAGCGTTTTGGAAGGGGTGAGATTACCGGTTTAGAAGGTGAAATTCCAAATAGAAAAGCAACTGTTGAATTTCAAAACATTGGTAAGAAGCAACTTTTGCTCAAATTTGCCAAGCTACAAATCCTAAATTAGGAAGCGAGATATACAAAAAATGGAATACAATACTCAAAGAAAACCTCTGGCGCTAGCCGAGTACGGAAGATATGTTCAAGAAATGGTTGAGCATGCTTTATCTCTTGAAAATAGAGAAGAAAGAAACAAGGCTGCCCAAGCTATAATTCAACTAATGACTGTTATGAACCCCTCCTACAAAGGAAATGACGAGTTGATTCATAAACTTTGGGATGATTTGTATATCATGTCGAATTATAGGCTTGACATTGATTCACCATATCCCAAGCCAGAAATTGCAGAAAATGTAACTGCTGAGAAAATCGAATACCCCAAGGGCGATTTCAAATATCGACACTATGGGAAATCTATAGAGAATCTCATCGAAGTGGCCAAAGCCATCCAAGACCCTCAAGAGCAGCAAGCATTGACTCAGCTTATCGCAAATCTGATGAAGCGAAGCTACCTGAATTACAACCGCGATTCTGTCAATGAAGAAATGATCATTGATCAATTAAAAGAAATGTCAGGAGGAATACTCAAACTTGAAGAAAATTTCAAATTTCAACACACCAACGATATTCTAGGTAGCCAACCTAAAACCTCTGGCAAAACATCAAGTAAAT
>Ga0255769_10004897_pt1 | contig 12813 bp, 9 predicted proteins | sample 041ome_9_FD_179637 | JGI IMG/M metagenome (GOLD analysis project Ga0255769, IMG submission 179637) | Coastal salt marsh microbial communities from the Groves Creek Marsh, Skidaway Island, Georgia - 041413US metaG (version 2) | ecosystem: Environmental > Aquatic > Marine > Intertidal zone > Salt... | reverse complement strand
ACTTTCCCGATGTGTCCCAATCGAATTGGCCGCTGTCTACCAGCAGTCCACCGATAACGATGCCGTGCCCACTCAGAAACTTTGTCGCAGAATGCTGAATAATATCTGCGCCGAGCTCGAAGGGCTTTATCAGGTAAGGGGTCGTTGTGGTTGAATCAACCATCAGGGGCAACCCAGCCTGATGCGCGACCTCCGCGATGGCTGGAATATTGAGCACATCGAGACTGGGGTTTCCAAGGGTCTCGCCGAATACCAGTCGTGTGTTGTCCTGAATTGCATTCGCAAACGCTTGCGGGTCTCTCGGGTCGACAAAGGTGGTGTCGATTCCAAAGCGGGGCAGGGTATATGACAACAGATTGTGGCTGCCGCCATAGAGTGCCGCCGAGGCGACGATGTGGGATCCCGCACCCATCAGCGTGACGATGGCAAGATGCAAAGCCGCCTGACCACTGGCGGTGGCAATAGCACCCACGCCGCCCTCGAGAGCGGCAATTCGTTCCTCAAGTACCGCGTTGGTTGGATTGCTCAGTCGGGAGTAAACGTGTCCCGCGCGCTCAATATTGAACAGCGAGGCGGCATAGTCTGAATCCGGAAAGCAGAAGGACGCCGACTGGTAAATAGGGGTTGCACGAGCTCCGGTTGCGGGATCAGGCTGCGAGCCCGCGTGTAATGCGAGGGTGTCCAGGCCAGGATAATCAGGTGCTGCCATAGAGGGTTCCTTGCTAACTTTCGTTTTTAAATACTCAGGCCGCCAAGCTTGGTCTCGAGATACTCCTCTATGCCTTCACGGGCGCCTTCTCGACCCAAGCCGCTCTCTTTCATCCCACCGAAAGGTGCTGCCGCACTGGTGGGATTAATATCGTTAATGCCGATAATGCCAAAGTGTAACTGTTCAAATGCGCGGTATGCGCGGCTCAAATTCTGCGTGTAAATGTAGGCGGCGAGGCCATAAGTGGTGTCGTTAGCCATAGCAATGACATCGTCCTGATCGTCAAAGGGCACCACGGCGGCCACCGGTCCAAACGTTTCTTCCTGATAAATCAGCATTTCAGGGCTAACATTACTGAGCAGGGTGGCGCCGTAAAAACACCCGTTTTCCAAGCCATTGTCCGTAAGACGGCTACCACCAGCGAGTAATGTGGCTCCTCTGGCCACTGCATCCTGAACCTGTCGATCGACTTTGGCGATAGCGGCTTCGTTGATTAAAGGGCCGATGCTGTTTGCCGGATTAAACCCGTCACCCGCCTGCAATGCGGCAATACGTGAAGTCAGCGTGGCCAGAAAAGGGTCAATAATGCTGCGATGAACAAAAATACGATTGGGACTGATGCACGCTTGGCCTGTGTTCAAAAATTTCACCAAGGCGGCACCTTTGGCTGCATGCACCGGATCAGCATCCTCAAAGACAATAAAAGGGGCATGCCCACCCAGCTCCATTGAGACCCGTTTCAATTGGGGTGCACACGCGGTCGCGAGCTGTTTACCCACCGCGGTCGATCCGGTAAACGTTAATTTACGGACAGCCGGGTGGGTACAGAAAACATCGCCAATAGGTTTTGGATTGCTGCTGGTCACCAGATTCGCCACACCCGGAGGGAGGCCGGCTTCCTCGAGAATTTTAAAGACGGCAATGGCGCAGAGCGGTGTGCTCTCTGCAGGCTTCAACACGACCGAGCATCCAGCGGCCAAAGCAGGGCCCAGCTTACGCGTCAGCATCGAAATGGGGTAGTTCCAGGGTGTCACTGCAGCGACAACTCCGACAGGCTGTTTTTGCACGATAAAACGCTGGTCGGCGCGGGCGGACGGGATGGTTTCTCCGTAAATACGCTTGGCTTCTTCGGCGAACCACAATAAAAAATCTGCCGCGTATTTGACTTCATTCATCGCGGCCTTCAACGGTTTGCCTTGTTCTCGCGTCATCAACTCAGCTAGCTGGGAGTGCTGCTCCAGCATTAGCTGGTAGGCGCGGTACAAGTAAGCCGATCGTGCATAAGGGGTCTGTGCCGCCCATCCCGGGAGCGCTCGACTAGCGGCCTCGATAGCACGCTTGGCGTGGGTCGCGTCACCGTCGACCACGTGGCCAATAGTCTCTCCTGAAGCAGGGTTAGATACCGGAAACTGGCTATCGCTCGTGAGCCATTCACCATCGATATACATTATGTGGACTCCCTAGGGGGCGTTTCGCGTGTTACCGACCAACGACGGCAGCGGGGCCGTTGCTTTCGATGAGGAGCGACCGCACGTCATTGACAACAGTATCGGCGTGGAGAAATGAAGTGCTGTAAATGTTTCGGATGCGTCGCTCCTTATCAATCAGAAATACCCGCAATATATGAGACATTGTTCCCATGTAGTCGCCGTTCTGATCGTAATCTCGAATGACCCACTGGTCATAGGCTCGGAGGATGGGGTCGAGGCTGCTCGGCCCGTCGGTCGTCAAAAACTGCCAGTCGGCGTCGGGATCGCGAAACTGCGCACCATACGCCGCGATCACATCCGGCGTGTCGAACAGCGGATCGAAGCTGAAGCTAATCAATCGAACTTTGTTAGCGGTCTTTGGATCTGCCTGCAGGGCATCGTGAACGCCCCGCATCACATAGGTCGCCAAAGGACAGCCATTCACGTCGTCACACGTGGTGAAGATAAAGCTCAAAAGGGTAGGCTTGTCGCCCAGAAACTCGAAAAGTCGAGCAGCATTTCCTCGGCTATCGATAACGTCGCCGTCGGCGGCGTCGCCCATTGTGGGTAAAGCATAGCTGCCCGGCGCCGGCGGTAAAAAAGCCAGTGGGGCGTAGCCGGGCGCGAGCACGACAGACGTTTTGTGATCATGGGGAGCGCAAAGTGCCAACGCACTCCACGCCCACGCCAACAGGAATAGGCAGGGTCTCAAGGCTGGCTCAATACGCGGGCGGAGCGCCCAGCCCTGACGGAGATTGTGCCGACGAGCCTCCATAGAGCGCGCGGGCGCCAAAGCGCATTTGGTGAGGAGCGCCGAGGCCAAGCTCAATGAAATCGAGATTAAATTGGGGTTTTAGCGAAGCGCCATCCCATTGGTACAGCTTGAAATATTGCAGGTCATTTTCCCCCGTGACGGTAGTTTTATCCCAATTGGCCAAGAGCGATGAGGTGAAGTAAACGCGTTCTCCGTCCCAGCTTTGCGACACCATGTTGACCTGCTCGCCAATCTTCTCCTCCATGACCTGCTGGGGTGCAAATGGATCTGAAATATCAAATAGTCGCACCTTCCCATCGTTCCACGTGTTAACCCACAGATGCCGGTCATCTGCCGAGATGGAAATGTCCACTGGAAGAGGGATTTTGCTCGCATCGCCGATGTCAGCAACGGCTTTTGCCTGCCACTCACCGTCTTCATCTTCGTAAATCAGCCATACCTTAGATGTCAGTGCTGTGGTGGTGAAGCAGTAGTTCGACTGAGAACCCCAGGCGCAGCGAATCTCGAGAGGCGCGCCCGGCACGTCGAGAATTTTCTTGGGTGTTCTGGCATGAAGATCCCAAATCACAACGGTATTGCCAAATCGCTTCATAGCCTCGGCGTCGCCCATCATTTTGCCGAGGTTCATCATGTAATTGTTCCAGCCGGTGAACGAGGACGAAACCAAAACGTTGCGGCGGGGTAAAGCCCGGGCGTCGTACCCATAACCGTCGGCGTAATTTCCCGATTTGACAGCACCCTGCAGATTGTCATCGGTCGGCATCCACACGCTAGTAATGAAATCGCCGCCATTGGTGTACTCGGCCATACCTGTTCGGCCGCCGTGGTCGCGATTATTTGAGAGTCCGGTAATCAGCATCCGCCCAGGCAATGCATAATTGGTATGAGGGCCCACGATTCCGCCTGTTTTATCAACAAAGTCGTCGATGGTGCGGTGCAGGCGAGGAGCCGCCGGATCGGAGTGGACATCAAAAATGAAGATCTTGCTGGTATCGAGGCCGGAGGCCCAGAGGAAGCGACGGTCATCGGTGAGCCCCGAGTGGTGTGCCTCATTGCGGCCGCCCATCGATATGGAGTGTATAACCGTGCCGTAAGAGGCGGATTCGGGATTAACATCAACGGTGACCAACTTATCCTCACCGTCTCCCACACCCTCAAGACCCAGTGTCCAGATATAGACATAGTCCTCCTGGCCCACGATCTTAGCCATGTAGGGCGACATGCAGGTTTCGTCCCCGTAAGCTGCTTGGATGGTCAAAAGTGACGCCAATAGCGTCATTACGAATCCGCGTTTAATCATGATTTTTCCTGAGTTTTTCTGCCAGAATCACCCGATGCTAACACTGATGCATAGCACTGCGCATTTTTCTCAGGCGATTCGTTTTTGGCGCTGGTTTGCCGGTGGGCAGTTGATAGCCGCTTTTTTGCTGCTGGGAACGATGCGGCCTTTGGCAACACCCGACGATGGAGTGGGGCAGCACCGAACCGGAGCCGCGGATTCCCGCATAGGGTATGAGACAGCAGGCTATGTCACTCAATCGAGGGTGATTGTTCAGCAACCGGGTTCGCGAGCGCTACATTACCTCTCGGAACAAGCACCCCTTGGGCTTCCACCCGCGCGATACATCCTGGACCCGATCGCTATCGATCTCGGTCGCCGGCTATTTTTTGATCGCCGACTGTCGCAAAACGACACCCTCTCGTGCGCGATGTGTCACATACCCGAGCAGGGCTTTACGCAGAACGAGCTGGCCACCCCGGTGGGTCACTTGGGCAAGGGCGTGCGACGCAATGTGCCATCACTGTATAACGTGGCGTATGTGGACAGATTGTTTCTCGACGGGCGAGAGCGGTCTCTGGAGGAGCAGGTCTGGTCCCCGCTTCTCGCGAGCAATGAAATGGCAAATAAAGACAGGGCGAGTGTCCTGAACAAGCTCGCCAACACTTCGGATTACGTGACCGTTTTCGCCGAGCTTTATGAAGAGGGACTTACCGAGGAAACATTGGGTATGGCGCTGGCGGCTTATCAACGGGCCTTATTATCAGCTGACGCTCCTTTTGACCGTTGGCGCTATGGGACCGAACTTGAGAAATCCGATGGGGCAGGTAATAACATGAACTATCCAAGTCTGGCGGCAAAGGGTTATGACATCTTCACTGACAAGGGCTGTGCGAGCTGTCATCAGGTGAATCAATCCTACGCGCTATTGACTGATGGGTTGTTCCACAACACGGGGGTGGGTTACCTAACCAAAAAGCGTCCCGCGCGCCCAGAGCGCATTCAAATTTCACCCGGTGTATTTATCGTCCCTGAGGTCGACGCCGAAACCGAAACCTTCAGTGATGAGGGTCGTTACGAGGTGACAGGGCAGACGTCTGATCGCTGGCGCTACCGTACGCCTAGCCTGCGCAATGTCGCCCTGACCGGGCCTTATATGCATGATGGTTCTATACCCACGCTTGAAGGTGTGTTGGCGTTTTACGGTGATGGTGGAGGCGCCGACCCGACACGAGATGCTCGAATAAAAAATCTGCGGTTGTCGCAGCGCGAGCAGGCGGCGTTACTGGCATTTCTGCGCACGCTCACATCTGACCATGTCGATAAACTTGTCTCTGATGCTCGAAGCACCGCGATTGGCGAGCGATTGGCGGACCGCACCGAAGATATGAGGAGTAATGAACGATGATTAAGTTAGTGACACTGCTGTCGAAAAAGCCCGGCATGTCTCGTGAGGCATTCATAGCGCATTACGAGACACATCACCGACTCATTGGTGAAAAATATCTAAAAGGATACGCGGCCAAATATCAACGCCGTTTCCTCGTTGCGCCCGAGCCAGAAGAATCGGCTTCGGTAGATCTTCCGTTTGATGTGTTGATGGAGATTTGGTTTCCAGATCAAGCCCGTATGGAGGCGGCGATGGCGATCATTACCTCTGACGCCGCGCAAGAAGAAATTGTCGCTGACGAGGAGCGTCTTTTTGACCGGGCACTCATCCGTAGTTATGTTGTAGAGGAACACGAGTCTGAGATGCCCGAGCCCAGACCACTCTCCTCAGCATGAACCAGCTCCTCGCAAACCGCACCAGCGGCGCCCAGCAGCTCAATCAAACCAGTAGAGCTGCACCTCCCCTGTTTCCGCGCCCTCGCGAGCGAGCCGCTCGGCGCTTTCACCGAATTTCGTCTCGATCTGTTCGCGGCGGATCTTCATCGTAGGGGTCAGAATCTCGTTCTCTATCGTCCAAGGGGTCTTGCTAAAAATGACGGCCCCTATTCGAGCATGTTTCTCAATGTTCTCGTTAATGTGGGCGACGGTGTCCAGCGCGGCGGCCTCGACCGCCTCTGAGGAAAGCGCGCGGGCTGGCTCAGTTAACACGGTTACCATCACCGTCTTCGAATAACCACGTCCCAATAAGCACTGCTGCTCAGAGTGTGGGTTCTCGGCAAACAGACCCTCGATGGGTGGGGGCGCTACGAATTTGCCTTGAATAGTTTTGAAATAGTCCTTAACCCGTCCTGTAATAAAGATGAACCCATCGTCGTCAATTCTTACCTTGTCTCCCGTATGGAGCCAACCGTTTTGCCAGAGTTCGGCCGTTTTCTCGGGGCGGTTGTAGTAACCCGGGGTACATCCCTCCGCTTTAATGAGCAATTCGTCATCGGGGCCGATTTTGACCTCGACTTCACCCGCGGGCTTGCCAATCGATCCGATTCGACGGTCCTCAGGGTCGGTAATAATCAGTCCCATAGCCTCCGTTTGGCCAAATCCCTCGCACAGTGTCACACCAACAGCATCCCACCATTCGATCAAAGAGGGCGGCGTGGGCGCAGCGGCCGTAAGGCAGTACTCGACCTCATCCATACCCAGAGCGCCTCTGACCAATGTCTGCACCCCGGCCTGGTCACTCGCCAGCGCCGTCTCGAGTGCCTCGGCGCCCCCAAATTTTGCGGTAATGGACTGTCTCAGTTGTTCCCAGACCCTTGGCGGGCCAAAGAAAATATGCGGCCGGCACTGGGGGAGATCCCTTGCAAGGGTCTCAAGCGATTCGTTGAACCAGATCTCACCGCCTGTATTGATTGAGGAAAACTCAACGATTTGTCGCTCAGCGATATGCGAGAGCGGGAGATAGCTGAACCACCTTGGCTGTTCACGTTGGGTGAACAGGTATTGGCAGCGGCGCATAGGGATCAAATTGGTGGCGTGCGTCTGAATAACACCTTTGGGTAGCCCGGTCGTTCCCGAAGTAAACACCAGAGAGACGATGTCGTCAGCTGCGGGTTGATACTTGGGGGCCTCCTTGGGAGCCGCCGCAATGAGTTCTTCCCACTTTTTATGCGGTAAATCGCAATCAACGCCCGGGAGAGTGATCAAAAGGCAGTCGGTTGGAAGCACGCGCTTTACGCCCTCCCAGTTCTCGGTCTCTCCAAGAAATAGTGCTTTAGTATCGGTAAATTCCAGGATGTATTCGGCCGTAGCCTGGGCGTGGGTTGTGAACAGCGGCACGGTCACGTTTCCCGAGTGAATAATGGCCATATCGGCCATGATCCAGTGCGCGCGATTCTTGGAGAGCAGCGCCATCCGCTCGCCATGACCGAATTCCGCCTCTAACCAAGCCGCTACGGAGTCAATTTCAGCCACTGCCTCACGCCATCTGTACTCAGTGGCGCCGGCGCCGTGTAGATCACGCATCCATACCTTATCGGGCTGACTCTGCGCCCAATATCGGGCTTGCTCGGTAAGCGTGCTGCATTGCATAGCGTGGGTTCCTTTATGGGCGTATCGCGCATCCCTGCCAGCAGACAGGAGTCATCTCGTAAACTTAATTATCAACTTTATGCATGACTCGGCTCAAGTTTGGTGCCGACGTGATCCTGTTTGTCGTTTAGGTGGATGCGAGGGTGAGACATGTTAGACGGAGGCCGATCTAGATGCTCAGGGGTCACCCTAAGGTATAGTGGACGGCGCGCTATTTTGACATCGCACTGATAATCATTACTCGGAGGGCCTGAGATGACGCCATTACTAGAGATCACTGTGTACTTCACTTTGCTGACATTTTTGTCGGTCGTGCTGGGTGCTGCGATCCGTAACCAAGAATGGACCACAGAGGGTCGCGAGATTGGATTGGGCAATCGTGACAACCTCAAAGACCCAACACCCATGGGCGGACGCGCAGAGCGAGCGGCTAACAATTCGATTGAGGCGGCGGTCTTTTTCGTCCCGCTCGCACTCGCCGCCAACGCCGCCGGCTTGGATCAAGAGGCGTTAATGGGTGCTCAAATTGCATTTTGGGCACGCGTGGCCTACGTGCCGATCTACATCGCTGGAATCAAGTATCTGCGGAGTCTGGTATGGATAGGGGGTGCAGTAGGGTATGGCATGATGGCTGGGGTCTTGCTCTAGGGCCCGCTCGAGTGGCGGCCGGTTTATTGTATCAGTTGCGCTCAGTTGCCTTTGATGACCCGGAAGAGAGAACTTTTCTTATGTGTGGGCACGTGGCGGTGTTCTGCTGGATGCTTTGTCGGATTCGCAATTTCTGTTCGGAGGCCTAGGGGGGCTTTCGCATGATTGAATGGATCCAGCGCAAGCTGAACCCAAATTATTCCATTCAGCTCAATGAATCCAACGGATTTGTGAGTGGCATTGTAAGGTTCCAGCTAGTCACCTCAAGAGATGAACTGAAACAGCAAGCGGTTCGTTTTACGTTGACCATTCAAGGAGACAAAGGCAGCCAGCACGCTTCAAAAGAAGTGGTTCCGGCGGATGAAACAAACTGCTGGATCGGGCTTCACTCCCATCTTCTGGAGGACGGTTCTTACGTGGTTGAATGGTCAGCCAATGACTGGCGTGACCGCTGCAAAATAACCGTGCAGAACCGGGGACCATTGGCTAACGGTGTCCGCTCCGCGCTTAATCGGCAGCGCATAAAGCCTTTCTTGATTGAACCTTGCGAGGCTAATTTATATGAGCTAGATAACACTGATCTGGCGCCGTGGTTTGATCAAGCCGATTGCCAACGACGCTTAGATAAGATGCTTCAGGACGGCCGTGTTCCTGAGTATCTCGAAGGCCCATTTCGGCAATTTCTGTCGCAAGGGTGGTTCGAGATAGAAAATCACGTCGACCCGCGGTTACTCCGGCAGCTTAGAGTCGATATGAATGAAGCGGCGGCCAGAGGTGACTCCGGATTTTCGCTTGGCAGTAGCCAGCGCCTTGAGTTACTCCATCTCAAATATAAGTCCTTTTGGAAACTTATCAATTATCGCCCTACACAAAAGCTTGTGGATCTTCTGATGCAAGTGCCCACGAATGTTTGTCAAGTGCTGGGCTTTGTAAACGGCTCACAGCAGGATCCTCATCAAGATACGGTGCATCTAACGGCCTTTCCCAGTGGTTATATGTGTGGGGCCTGGCTGGCGCTTGAGGATGTGCAGCCTGACTCTGGCGAATTGATTGTGTATCCCGGAAGTCATCGTTGGCCAGCAGTTTTGATGAATCAATTTTCACTTTCAAAGGTATCGGGAGAGGAATGGGTTGACTTTGGCAATACGGTGGTGAAGAGATGGGACGAAATGCTAAAAGCCAAAGCAACAAAGCCGCTTATTTATCGGCCCAAAGCGGGATCATTGCTCATTTGGCACGATCGATTAATGCATGGTGGCCTACTTCGCACAAACATGTCGCTTACCCGGAGGTCCTGTGTCACTCACTACTTTGCGAGGGGTAGTCTTTGTTTTCATGACTCTACCGGATTGCCCGGTAAGGTGATCCACAGAGGTAGCAGAGGTCCAAGCGTTTTGGAGCGAGCCAGATGGCGGAATTGGTCACATTGACAAAAAATTAGAATCGAGAAGTAAGTGCCCAATGAAATCTCTTTAACAAGGGGACTCTTTCCTTGTTAGGACCAGCGCATAAATCCAACAAAATCATAATCGGATTTCTAAACGAGTCACGAAAGAAAAAATCCCTGTGAACAGTGGTCTCTAAATAGATAGCGGGTGCAGTAGGCTGTGGCACGATAGCTGGCGCGCTACTGTAATTGTTTGAAAACGACAGCGCGACCGACGTCCAAACAGCATCACCATTGAGAAACGCGATAGAGCAAGGAGGTAGTGTTTGACACAGGGTGAGCCGCCGATAATGACGCGTTAGGCGGCCTGGGGCTGCTGACGGGCGACCGCAAGTAGCGTAGGGCGCGCCTCTCTCAGGCTTGTTGCAATTCTGCAACGGGGCTCTGCTTTACAGTAACACCACCTCCCTAATCGTCCGTGGTTATAGTGATGCGGAGGTGACGACGGTTCACCTTTTGACATCAAAAGCAAAGACTGAATCAGGGGATACTCATGAAAAAGATAATTTTGGCGACGCTGGCGTTGACCTTAATGTCGGCGGCCCAAGCCGATAACCACTCAGAACCCAATTATTCGAAATTTCAATCAAACTATTATTTCTCGTGTCCACAGCCGGCCGCGTGTGTTGGTGCGTTCAACCAGCTGATGGCATCGCCCGAAATTGCGGATAAGAATTTCGAAGTCACGCTCTATGCCCTAGGACACAACGGCTGGGATGAGTCGACCCACATGGTGTCGTTCTACTTCAAGACCGCGGAAAGGTATCTTGAAGCGGGGCAGACCTTTGCAGCCTCTCCTGCTTTTCAGGAATTTACAAAGGCAGGCGCCAGCGTTGGGGTAGAAAACAAAGCGCAAACACTCACCACCCATAGCATTGTCTCCGGAGACAGTCGGGGTACTCGTAGCATGGTCACTTGGACGGTAAATGTGAGCGATCCAGCAACTTTTGTACCGGCTTGGCAAAAGCTCAGTAAGGCGCTGGAAAACTACCCCTGGGCTTCAAAGGCCTATGGCTTACAAACGTTGCTGCTTGGGAACCAAGGCTGGGCGACGCACCAAATCTGGACTGCCTTTGACTCTCCAGTCGAAGCTCTCAATTTTCTAGAGAAGTTTTATCTAACCCCGGAGTTTCAAGCCTATAGTGCTGAGGTTGATGGGGCCGTTTCTCTGGTGAGAAGTTATATCGCTAACACGGTATATGAGGCTAATCCGGACTAAGCCGCCGAGCCCTTGTCTCATTTAACCTCAATTTGCGCTAACGGCTTGAGAGCGCGGAAGACCTGCGACGAGCGCTGGTGTCCGGGGTGACAGAGAGGAAGTAAAAAAAACGCCCGTCAAAACGGGCGTTTTTTTCTTATATGGCGGTGGGCCAGGGATTCGAACCCCGGGAACCTCTCGGTTCAACGGTTTTCAAGACCGCCGCTTTCGACCACTCAGCCAGCCCACCAAAATTGTGCCGAGGCTTCCCCCGACAAGGAGCGCGCATTATATCGCCGCGCTCTGTCTGATCAAGTTTCCTCTTTGCCGATCACCACGCCGATCAAGCTGCGCGGGGGCCTCTGGGGTCGTTGCTAGCTCTCGGCACGTCTTGCTGGACCACCGTTACTGGCGGCGCTTCTGGCCGTGCAAAGAGCTGAGCCTGCTCAGTAACGATTTGCGTTTCGACAATTGGCTTGGGTGCAATGCGAGGATCATTCACTGCGCGCCCTGAGTCAGTAATACCACTGGTATCCCGAACCAGAGCACCGATGACATCACCAATGACCTCTGCGCTACTGCGCTGAGTGTCAGCCTCATCAATCAACTCGGGTGTCGGCTTGTCTGCTTGCGTGTCTTCGGCGGCCTCGACGACTTCCGTTGTAACACTGACGGCCAGCGCATCTGCCTGAGCTGGGACCGCCGCCGCCTCTGATTCGGCAGCCGGCTCGAACGCAGCGCTCAATGCCTCTGAAGAGGCCACTGCGACGGCTTCAGCGACAGCATCGGTGTCTGTCGTAGGCGGTGACAATTCAGCCTCGGTCGCGCTGTCGCTGTCCTCAGAGGTCGCAGCTTCAACGGTTCTCCGCTCTCGACGTCGGCGCCCCTCACTGCGCTTTTCTGCAGGCCGGCGCCGATGCGAGTCCTCCTCCCTCTCAGGGGGAGACATGTTTCCCTCATCGTCGGTATCGACTTCTGTTGTAGCATCCAACGTCTCTATGTTGCCGTTCTCACCGCGCCGCTGACCGCCACGCCTGCCGCGTCGTCGCCGTCCGCGCTTGGGTTGATCCTCGGCATCACCTTGCGCTGCGGTGTGCTCCGTCTCCGCGCCATTTGCGCCTGTGTTGTTAAGCACTTCGTCATCCACTGGGCGCCGATTGGATTTTCTTCGACGATTATTACGATCATCACGACCGGACCGTTCGTCTGTATTCTTTGGCCCCTTGGCGCGCGCGTCCTGATTGCGGTTGCGTCCCCTCGATCGATTGTCTCTTTGATCGCCGCCACGACGACTCTTGTTCTTGCCAGAACGCTTTTCAGGCTCTGGGTCCCCAAAGAGCATGGCCCACAAGCGAGCAAACAGGCCGGGGCTCGCTGCTTTCTTCGATTCGCGGGTGGCCGCCTGCTGCCGCTTCCTTTTCGCCCCGCGAGATTCCCTAGGCTCATCCGTGGTCACCGGCGCCGGCCCCTCAGGCTTAATGTCTCTCACCAGCGCTTCCGGTGCGCTCGTCGGACTTTCATTAGCCGCTTCTAGGGCGGGCTCTGATGGCGAGGGCATCTCAATATCAAAGCTGAGCCTTCGAGATTGATCTACCTCGTCGCCTCTGAGCCTGCGCACTTCAAAATGTGGCGTGTCCAGATAGGGGCTCGCCACAACTACGATCCGCACTGCAGTTCGAGACTCGATGTCGTTTATGTCTGCTCGTTTTTCGTTCAGCAGGAAGGCTGAGACATCAACCGGCACAATCGCCTGCACTTCACCAGTGCGTTCCTTTGACGCCTCTTCCTGAATCAGCCTTAGAATGGCTAGA
>Ga0255769_10004867_pt1 | contig 12858 bp, 6 predicted proteins | sample 041ome_9_FD_179637 | JGI IMG/M metagenome (GOLD analysis project Ga0255769, IMG submission 179637) | Coastal salt marsh microbial communities from the Groves Creek Marsh, Skidaway Island, Georgia - 041413US metaG (version 2) | ecosystem: Environmental > Aquatic > Marine > Intertidal zone > Salt... | reverse complement strand
CAGATGTAAAATATTTACCATCATCTACTTATTATCAAGTAAAAGATGTACAAACAGAAGAAGTTATAGTACCATTTGGAGAATACACAAAAGTATCATGTGATTCAAATGGAAACTTCTTTAAACTGGATTTAACTAATTGGGAATATAATAGAGATTATTATATCCAAATAAAAGTTGATAGAAATGGTGTAGTTGAATACTTTGAAGATAAGGATTTAACTTTTACGATAGAGAAATAAAATGGCATTAGAGAACAGATTTAGATTTAATGAATTAGTAACTCAAGGTTCCAAAGCAATTGTTTCTGAGGACCCTACTACTAAGAACCACACATTTATTGATGGGGGTACTACTATTGTCTCTGCTTCTCAAGATGTACCATACGAACACAAAAAAGGTGAAAGAGATGGTGAGGTAACGGCATTTATTGAAAAACCTGCTTATACAGAAAAAGAACTTATCAAGGCTATTGATGTTAATATTGATGAGTTAGTTAAACCACAAGCACCACCAAGACCTGATGTAGTTCCAAGACCTGTATATGATGAATTAGAAAATAAATTCCAACAGGCATTATTAGATTTAGAAGCAGCTCAACAAAGAATCTTATTATTAGAAGGAGAAGTTGCTCAATTAACAGCTCAATTACAAGCAGCACTTGTAGAGAATGATTCTTTAAAAACTCAAAGGGCAGTTGTAGATAACCAATTCCAACAAGCAACAGAACGATATAAAGAACAAACTTCTAAATTGGGTACTGCTATTATTAAGGCAACGAAAGAAGCAAACGAAAGAGTTAGGTTGAATGCACAAGTAGAAGGTTTGGTAGCACAGAAAGATGTGTTAAGACAACAATTACTTTCACTTAGAAAAATTGTATCTGGTCTTGAAGGACAAGTGGAGGCAGGAGTTGATGCATTACGAGCTCAAACAGAAGCAGCAAAAGCACAAAGAGAAGCTCAAGCTGCTGCTGCAGAGGCTCAACGAACTGCGTTAGAAAACCAACAACAACAATTAGAATCTCAACTTGCTGGAACTGCAGCAGAAACTGCGGCAGCCGCGGCAGGTTTAATACCTTTAGATGATGGAGAATCTTATTATGGTGTTAAGAGTGATGCAGATGGTGGAGGTTCTGATATTAAATGGACAACTTCGGTAGATAATCCAAAACCAGGTAAGGCTGGTATGCTCACAGTACAAAACTTAAAAGATAGTGGAGCAAAAATAACAAATATATCAATATCAGTTCAAGGTTCTATTAAGGATTGGAGTAAACCTATATTTGGATTTGGTAGTGATACTTCACCCTCAACAAGTTCTAGTGTATCAATTAATAAGGGGTCTAAGACACAAATACCACTTTACTTTAACAAAGGAATTGGTGGAAAAAACAATCCAGAACCAGATAGAAGTAACTTCTTAAATAAAGAAAAAGATTATAGAGGTAGTTTTACAATTACTGCACGATATGATGATGGTACATCAACAAAATCATCATCACTAAGTTGGGCAATTAGAAAAAATAAGAGATAATAAAAAATGGCAATAAAAACATTTAAAGATATAGAACAAAAGAAGGGCTATCGAGTTGATAAAAAAGATAGAGAAATCTTCGAACGCGAAGTTCGCAGAGGTATCTTTGGTGTCGATGTTGGTGATATCATCGAGTTCGTTCTTTATGATTCTGCAGATAATCCACTTCCTCAAGAAGCAGCAAATGGAAAAACTGTTAGATACATTTCTTATACAGATACCAACATTCAAAAGTATTTTAGTAAAGTAAATAAAACTAAATACAATATTAAAAGAAATGGTGCTGAAGAATTCTTTGTTGATTTAGAACAGTTGATTAAAGAAGCAGGATATTCACAAGGAGTATTTAAAACATCAATATCCTTACTTAACAGAAGATTAGGTTCAGAGGAACGTAAATTCGATAAAGCATGGATACATGAAATTTCTCCATCAAGAACAGAGGTAAGAGTTTTACCTGTAATTGATGAAGCTAAAGGAAAACCAAATTCCGATTTACAGACAAGATATAATATCTTTACAAGTGGACAAGATTTTTCCGCTGATGTGCTTGGGTTCTTAGATGAATTTTCTGCACAATTTGATGTTGCAACAATAATGAGAAGAATGTTAGCTTTACGAGGTAAAGTTGCAGATGGACAAGGATATATAAAACTTATCGAAAAAGAATTTAAAATTGATAATTTTGAAAGATGGTTATCGCTTGTAAAAATATCTTTTGATAAATCATTAGACCATTATAGAAATAATAGATATTCTAATATTTTAGAGCAAGATAAATTTGGTAAACCAACTGGTGATAGATTTGGTATCAACTTTAATTCTAAAGGAATCATAGAATCTCTTTGTGATATTGGTGAACAATGTGTAAATTATCATTTACCATCCCAAGATATTAGAAAAGAAACAGCAAGAACAGGTTCTCAACAAAAAACCCTTGATAAAGTAAAACAAATATTAAAAACTGTAACTTCAGATGGAGAATTTTTAGCAGAAGAACCAACTGCTAAAAAACCAGCTATTAGAGGATGTAGAGACCCAAAGGCTAAAAACTATAACGCAGCAGCAACTGTGGATGATATTTGTGAGTACGAGGTAACGGTAACAAAGTATAAGAAAATTCCTATACCACCACCACCTCCACCTCCTCCACCACCACCTCCACCACCAAGTCCAAAACCAAAACCAAGTGGTGGTACTCCAAGACCAAAACCTGCTGGAACATCATATGGTATATCTGCTGCATTAATTGAAGGAAACCCTTCACCTGCAAATGGTAGACTTATTCAACAAATTAGAGTAACTGGTTCTCCAGGTGGTAACGCAATTGGTAAGGCTTTTGGTGCAAATGCAAAACAAGCATACATCACAGGTGCACCAAGTTGGTGTGAAATAACTGTGGAAAAGAGAAACTTGGGATATTCAACTCCAACTTGTCTATTACGAGTTAGAGTTCACAAAAATGCTGGTGCTGCACGTAGTGGAACTGTTAGTATTGGTTCTAATTTACCTGGTTCACCAAGTGCTAGTGTAACAATTTCACAAGCAGGAACTGCTGGACCTGCCCCAAAACCCCCACAACCAAAACCACCAATTCCAACACCAAAACCAACGCCAAAACCACCAAAACCAGCACCGGTTGTACCAGCACCTAAACCAGTACCTAAACCAGTGCCAAAGCCAGTGCCAAAACCAACACCAGCTCCAATTGGTAGAGCTGGATGTCTCGTTGGTAATACTATGATTGAATTATCATCTGGCCAATTTATTCCAATTAAAGATATTAAAATTGGAGATAGTGTAAAAGGTTTTGATATTAAAACACTTTCACCTTGGAATAAAGTTGAAGATAATTGGACAGGTAAAGATATTGAACAATATGATACAGCAGATTATCAGGTTATAGATACAATCACAATTGCAGATGCTGAAGTTTATTCTGTTAATAATGGATTATTGGAGTGTAGTGAGGACCACAAACATCTTGTTCGTAGAGGAGAAGAGTGGATGATTAGAACTACTTTACAATTAAATCCTGGAGATGTTTATTTAGATAGAGAAAAAAATGAAGTATTAATACAATCTATTAATTGGGATAGAAGAGAAGATGTTTATTTGATTACATTAAATGGTAAACACACTTATTATGCGAACGGAATTTTAACTCACAACCTAAAACCAAGAACAGACCTAATGGTTATAGCTGATACTACTCAATATAGTGGAAGAGCGGGGTCATATAATACATCATCGGTTAGTAGAGGATACGATTTATAAATAACATTTAAAAAATAAAATATTTATATAGAAGGATAAAAGGAGAAAAATGGCAGCACCAAATAGAGATGGGTTGTTCTTAAATGAACGAGTTGGCGGATACAGATGGACCGGTATAGACTGGGTGCCCGATGGTACAAGTGTGTCTGGACTCTTACCAGATGGATTTGGTTTTCAAGATGTTGCTCGGATTCAAGAAGCTGCATTGGATGAACGTACTATTGTTGATATCAAAAGTGATTTTAAGGTTTCCCCTTTTGATATAAGTTTACCAGAAATCACATTACCACCGATAACCATTCCTCCAATGGATTATCCTTTTATTTTGAACTTCACCTCAGACCCAAGCAGTAAAAAAGGATTTAGATTTACTGATACTGATACACCAATTACTTCAGGTGCACAATTTAAGGCTAAAGATTTCTTATCAGGTAGAACAATTGGTGCTATTGATGGTGGTAAAGCTAATGAAGTTTATACAGTTAAAACTACAATTAAACGAGGTAAAGCTGAATCTCGAAATGATGCATTCTTTGAACAATACATAGTTCAAATATTATTAAATGGTAGAGTAGTAAAAGAATTATCTAGTGTTTTAGGAGCACAGGCAACTTTAAGTTTTACTTGGCCAAAATTACCACCACCGCCAGACGATATTCCATCAACAGATGTTACTGTTAATCTACAACATGAATTACCACTTGGTATTACTGCCGTAGTTAATCTTGCTGGAAAAACTAGAACAATTGCAGCAGTTGGAAGTTCTTCAATTGTAAATAGTGGTACTTCTATTGATATTACTCCAACAAGCAATAGTGCATATAATCACCTATATACATTATATGAAGATGCAAGTGGTAGAATAATGGCCAAATCTGGTGATACTAGATTTTCATATGATAAATTAGAAAAAGGTAAAAGTTATAAATTAAAAATAACAATATCAAAAGGAGATGTTCCAGACGACCCTCCTGCAGACCCACAACCTGTAAGTTCACCAACGTATAGATACGAAAAATATACTGAGACTGAAAAAAGAACAACAGGCGAAACTGCACCAGGCTATACAAAACCAGTATTAAATTTTAGTGAGGGAGAAATAGTAACTTTCAATATTGGTGAAGGTGGTGATGATAAAATTGAAGTACCTTTTACAACAACTAATGCAGATTGGGTTAATGTTAAAAGTAAAGATGGTGTAAGACAAAATCCATATAACAATAAATTAGTTTTAACTTCTGATTTCTTCAGAGGCCCTGGTGCATATCAAATATGGTTACAACCAGATTCAAACATTAATGGTACTGGTGAAGCAAAAGCAGTAGCAGTTAACGTAATTCAAAAGGATTTTATACCAGGTCCAGATATTACAATAATTGATTATCCTGAATTTATTTATGGTGAAGATTATAAAGGATATAATATTGATTTTGGTATTAACTGGCAATCTATCAATACTAACTATATTGATATCTATGTTGGTAAAGTATCAGATACAACAAGAATATTAAAAGGAGGTCCTGCTCAAGGTTCACAGCAATTTAATATTGGTAAGATATTAAAACAAGCAGGAGAGTCCCTTGAAGAATCTCTTGATGTTGTATATTTTGAATTATATCTTATTCCTTACAATGAAGAGGGAGATGAACTTACTGAAGGTAGAGTAGAATCTATTAAAATTGCGTTTGATAAAGGAAATATCTTACTTCGTAGACCGGATGTAATGAGAGATATTTCAGATGCAATCTGTCAACAATTCGATTCATCCGCTCTTGCACAAGATAACTCAAAATATTTAACTCACTTAATGCACTTCGGTGATGGTGATAATAAACTTATTGCTACTTGGTGTACTGATTATGAAGCTTTCTCTGAATACAAAGATGTAGTTCAGAAAGTTGCAAACGATGAAGGTGAGTATGTAGACCAGATAGTTCGTAAGAAAGTTAAAGAAGAACAGACTCTTGTATTCAAGATGTATGAACCACTTCCACGAAGTGTACAACCTAACCAACAAATTTGGGTATCTAAAATACAATCTATTCCAATCATTGAACAAGTTACTCTTATCAATGAAGAATTAAAAGATTGTATCGAATTAAAACCAGATTTCGGTCAAGGTGTTTGTGGAGAGAATATTGGATTCCAACTTTATGATGATTTAGTAGCAAGTGGTTCTGCAACCACAACATCTTTATTATCACAATTTGTAAGTGGTAGTGGGTTATCCTTAAAGAATCTTGATATACAATATGTAAACGTATCCAAAGAAACAAGTGGTTCTATCTTAATTGATGGAGAGACTTCTTGGTATTGGAGTAACTTTGTTAAGTATTCTTCTGCAGAAGAAAGAATCAATAACTTTATGTACAAAATAAAGTTAATGGAATTCTATGATGAAAAAGTAGAACAACTACAATCGGGTTCATTCTATACAGGTTCAGTAAGAATGCAAAAAGAAATAGAATCAAATCAAATTTCTAAACAAAAAGTAATTGATAACTTAGATGGATTTGAATCATTCTTATATACAAGTTCATCAGTAGATGGATTAACTTATCCTGGTGCAGGTGGAACTTCTATATCTTCTTCAACTTCAGATGATACTGTAAGTTGGTATGGTAGTATTATAGGTTCTGCACAAAACTACGATTACTATAACAAAGATTATTTAGTAAACAATTTACCCCAACACGTCATTGATAATCAAGAAGGAGAAGAATTTATTATGTTCTTCAACATGATGGGTCATCACTTTGATGTTTTATGGTCTTATACTAAAGCATTAGCAGAAAAGAAAAACTTAGAACATAAATACCAATTTGGTATTAAAGATGGGTTACTTTCTAATATGTTGAAATCTCTTGGCTGGGATGCTAAAATGGGTGCCCAAGCTCAAGCTCTTTGGCAATATGCATTTGGTACAACTGAAGATGGTACTTCTGTTAACTCGATGACGGGTAAACAAAGACAGAATGAAATTTGGAGAAGATTACTAAACAACTTACCTTACTTGATGAAACACAAAGGTACAAGTAGAGCGGTAAAAGCTGCTCTTGCTTGTTATGGTGTTCCTTCATCAATGTTAACCATTATGGAATTTGGTGGACCAAGAAATGGTGATGGTGGTGTTAGTAAAATTTCATTTGAAGATAGAACTGCTGCAATTAATATTAGTGGTTCACAATCAGTAATTGTACCTTGGAAAGAATACACAGATACATCAGACCATCCAAACTCAGTTGAGATTAGATTAAACACAGAACAAAAACAAGACCAAACATTTATTTCATCAAGTGGATGGAATGTTGGTGTAAACTATGTAGTGGGCAATCAAGGTAGAATTGAATTCCAATACCTAAGTGGTTCAACTATCGCATCTCAATCATCTGAATTGATGCCTTTCTTCAACGATGAATATACTCAAATTGTAGTACAACATATTAGTGGTGCTTTTGAAATTTACGCAAAAGAAGGATTCAATGAAAGAATTAGAAATGCAGTATCCATGTCTGTTTCGAATGTACCAACATCATCATGGGAGTTAGATACACAACTAACAATCGGTGGTTCTACATTCACAGGTTCAGTTGATGAATTTAGATATTGGACAACTGCTTTATCAGAATCTCGTATTGATAATCATACTTTGATGCCAGATGCTATTGATGGTAACCACCATTCATCTTCTACTGAAGATTTGATTCTTCGTTTAGATTTTGAATATCCAAAAGATAGAAGTTCAAGTGGAGATACTGCAATTAAAAACGTATCAATAAATGAAGGATATGTAGTTCCATTTGTAACGGCATCTAATTTTGATTCTATTACAGAGTATCCATATCATTATACAACATACGAAAGAACTGTAACCGCAAATGTTCCTTCAAGTGGATTTAGTGTTGGTAATAAATTTAGATTTGAAACTCAACAAGGATTAAATGAAGATATTGATAATGGATTAACTCTTTCTTATAGAGAACGTTCAACTAAAAAATCATTAGATACTGCACCAATTGATTCAAATAGATTAGGATTATTCTTCTCACCAATTAAAGAGATTAATATGGATATTCTAAAATCTCTTGGTCAATTCGAATTAGATGAATATATTGGTGACCCTAACGATAGATATAAATCAGAGTATAAAGATTTAAGAGTTTTAAGAAACTATTATTTTGAAAGATACAGTCTTAATTTATATGAGTATATTCAGTTGGTAAGATATATCGACCAATCTTTATTTGAAACATTAGAATCTCTTGTACCTGCAAGAGCAATTGTATCAAGTGGATTATTAATTGAACCACATATCTTAGAAAGAAATAAAGTAGAACATAGAAAACCACAGGCGGTAGATGTTGGTAGTAAACTTTCTGATGGGAAAATTACATTAAGAGAGGGTAAACAATTATTGTTCCAAGAAGTTGAACCACTAAATTTAAAATTTGAACCAAATAAAGGTTTAAATTTAAATGTAGATGGTAAACAAGTTAAGGATGGTAGATTAAGAAATTTCGGACCACGATTAGGATGGGAAAGACCAAATTATGGTGGATTTATACGAAGTGTAGGACCAACTTTTGTTAGTGCTACTGATTTACTTGATGGAAGAATAACAGATACTAACTTAGTACAAAGAATAATCCGTCAAGCATTCGCTTTAGGTGGTCAATCACAGGTTGGTGTAGACCCAAGAAGTTTAAAAAATGGTCTTGCTGGTATCTATGCTCAAAATGGTATTGCAAATATTACTCGTTTAGATGGAAATGGTCAGTTAATAAAAGAAAGAAAACAAGTTTGGATTGTTACCGAACAATACACTCAAATAGAAAAAGAGGCGATACCAGGTACGGGTACAAAATCTGCAGATGGTACTCGTTGGATTAAAGAACCTTTATATAGAGATGTAGAAGTTGTAAGAACAAGAAAAGTAGTAGTATTCAATGAAATAGGAGACCCTGCACCAAGTGGAGCAAATATTTTATCTGCAGTAGCAGCAACATCAAATGGTGGTAGATTACCTGGTGGAAACTTGGGTGATAAATATGGAAAACGTGGATGGAAAAACCCATCTATACAAACATCTCTAACAACTTTAGATGGTCGTTCACCAGTAGAAACTTTCTGTACTAACCCTAACATTCTTAAAGTTAGTGATACTGCTAGAGGAAAAGGTGAACCAATTTTAGAGGTAGATAGAAAATAAAAACAATAATTTTAGAAATAGTTATATTTATATATTGAAAACACAGAGGAATAAATTATGGCATATTTAGATAACGCAGAAATTACAGTAGATGCTATCCTTACAAGAAAGGGTAGAGAACTACTTGCTAATGGTGGTGGGTTAAACATCACAAAATTCGCATTAGGTGATGATGAGATTGATTACTCATTATACGAACCAGCACATCCAAAAGGAAGTGCATATTATGATGCAGCAATTAAAGCAATCCCAATTACAGAAGCTTCACCAGATGAAACTCAAGTATTGAAATACAAATTGGTAACTTTACCAAAAGGAACTAAAAAGATTCCAAAAGTGGAATTTGGTATCCCTTCAATCTCAGTAAACCAAACATCAGGTCAAGTACAACTTTCACCAACAACTTCACCAGCAGGAAATTCACAAAGTGGATATACTGTAATTCTTTCTAACAAGAATGCAGGTTCAATCGTTGGTTCTGGTTTAGCAGCAACATCGGGTACTATTCCTCTAGCCCTTGGTGATGAAATCACTACAACTGCTGCGATTGAGACAGGATTAAACTTTACATTTATTCCTAACCCAAATATCACATCAACAGTTAAAACAACAATTACAGTATATGGTAACGAAACTGGTGGTTCACAAACTATTCCTGTAACAGTTACTTATGTACAACCAAAATAATAGGAAAATAATAAGATGGCACAAATAACAGGACAAGCAGGAGTAAATTTATCATCTGATTTAGCAGCATATCTATCATCTCAGAATGGTAACGTAACTTCTGAACAATTATCAGAAATCATCAACCAATATTTAAGTGGTGGTGATAAGATTGCATCTCAAGGTGGTAACCTTGCGACTGGAATCTATAAAAGATTTGGTGAGTACGATACTGTACAAGGAAAGGTAGAAACTGTAACAACTGGTCTTTGGACCGGTGATACTGGTTCTTTAACTTCTTTTTATACATCTTCAGCTCAAACAGATGCTAGTACAGAATATTATTTAAATGTATATAATGCTGACCCCGCAACCGATGAAACTGCAGAAGTACAATATGCAGTTGCATTTGGTAACAAATATGGAAGTGGTTCAACTTCTTTAGCTGTGGATGATAATTCTCTTCAGGCAACTAAAGCAACTTACGCTCAATATAGACAAATTTTATTAGAACAAGATGATGAGTTATTCTCATTTGCATCTGCATCTGGTGGAACTATTGATTCAGAAGATATTTATGTAATCAATGTAGCTCGTGCCCGCTACAAAGAATCAATGGACCCTGGTAACTTACAATTTAAATTAAGTGGTTCTAATGGAGTATTTGATTTTATTGATGATAGTGGTAAAAAATTCTCAGATTCAGTTGGTAAAGCTGGTAGAGTATTTAATATTGTAAGTGGTTCACTTAACTTAGGAACTGAAAATCCTGCAACTGTTGTAGATAACTACTCAAGTGCATCAGTTTCAAGTGGACAAGGATTTGGATTATTTTATCCAGATTTAGGAATCATTGTACTTAACCCAACCGCAATTCATGGAACTGTTGGTGATAGTTACGATAGTGGTTCGAATGCATTAGCATCTCTTTACAAGGGATTTGATTATGAAGGAAAAAACCAATACTTACTACATCATATGTTAGAAGGTGGTGGAGATTTCCAAGCAAGAAGAGTAGAAAACCTTTCTACATCTCACTACTTTGTAAGAGCACAAAACAGAGAATTTAACTTTTCAAACAACCCAACCTTTGTAACAGGCTCAGATGGTACTTTCAGAGAATCATCTTTCGAAACTAACCCTAAAACTTATATAACATCTATTGGATTAATGAACGATGCTAATGAAATGTTAGCCGTTGCTAAAACTTCACAACCTATTGAAAAATCATTTGATAAAGAAGTACTTATAAAAGTTAAACTTGATTTCTAATAGAACTTAACCTATAAAACAACCCCACTTCGGTGGGGTTTTTTGTTTCCATATATTTATATAGAGGAGAAATCTATGTTAAAGAATATACCAAAATCAAACGTATCTAATAGAGAGTTTAAAGTTTATAAAAAGTTTTATGCTTCTCATGTAGATTACCCAGTTTTAAAACTATATGATAAAAATTCTGTTTATCATACCGGTAGTGGTGCATTTGATACTGGTTCATTTGATAGAACTGATTGGGATTCACTTCATAATTCTTTTTTGAAGTACCCAATGTATCAATCTATTAAACACAAATACTTTACTGATAATGGATTGATGGGTATGTTTGGAACTCTTACAGATATGTCTGATTTCTCAAACGAACGAAGAATAGATGAAACTTTGTTTATAATTCCAGTAACTCAAAGTAGAGTAGGTGAAGGAATTAAACCAAGTTCAGTTAGGATGTATTCAGACCAAGTTAATTCTGGTTCTTTACTTTATGATGATGGGAAGGGGAACCTTGTTGGTAATAGAAATAAATTTCAAATATTAGATGCAGATTTTGGAGAATTTGGAACTGGTTCTTTTAGTAATAATGGTGATTTAAATAAAGGGGTTTATCTTACCCTTTCTGATACTGAAACAACTCAATCAGTAAAGTTATCATATGGTTTAGATTTAATGGACCCTGATATGACTCTAACCCTTGAGGGGGATACTGATGTAAGAACCCTTGTTAGGTGGGATATGTTTACTAATGATATTGGAAGTGAATACATTGCAGGAGATATATCTGATATTAGAACACAAGGTACAATAGAGTTTACAGAACCTTTAAACTTCTTAGGTATGAAACTCAAACCATTACAATATGGAAATGTATTATATCAAGATGGTTTAATTGCAATCACAACACATGATGTTCACAATGATGTAGAATTGGAAGATGTTACTACATATGAATTGGAATATCGTTCAACAAAAACAATACATGAACTTGAAGTTCTTTGTCAAGTTAGTGATTGTGAATTTAACTATTCACAAAACCCATCTGCAGTAGAAGTATTGGAAAGTGGTTCATATAAATTTGAAACTACTGCAATAACAAATGTGAGTCCTGCATACAATCGAGTAATAAAAGAAATAATTGATATTACACAGATAAATGGATACACATCATCATTTGATGGAGAAACAACTGGTTCGTGGGATGATTATTATTCAAAAACATTAACAGACCCAACTGGTTCATATTTAACAACATTTGTAACAACAATTGGGTTATACGATGATAACAATAATTTGGTAGCAGTAGCAAAATTACCAAAACCAATCAAGAATTATCCTGATATGGCATTGAATTTTATTGTTAGACTTGATTTATAAGTATAGAATATAAATAATAGCTAAATTATGAGATTGGCTAAATTATGGGGTTTTGGTGATAGTTACACCGCTGGAGCAGGACTTGAAAATAAAGATGAACCATGCACATTTCCCTACGAAAATATATACAGAGATACTATATATCTTAATCAATTAGGAGAAGAATTAGGCTTAGAGGTTAAAAATTTTGCTAGAAATGGGAACAGTAATGCAGATATACTTTATAGTATTGTTCGGAATTTAAAGAATATAAAGAAAGATGATGTTGTAATTATTGGATGTACGGTAGAGTCAAGAATACCAATACCCTTACCTGGACGTAGGTTTGGTGTTCCCCTAAGTAGTGGATTGGTTGATTGTATAGATAAATATATAAAAGGTACAATAATAGAATATAAAGATGAATGTAGTTATTGTAATGATTTATTTAAAATATTTACTAAAAATGAATTGAAAACTATTCATGACTATTTCTACACTTTTTTTCCTAAACTATCTATACCTTACTATAATAGGTATAT
>Ga0255769_10004865_pt1 | contig 12864 bp, 20 predicted proteins | sample 041ome_9_FD_179637 | JGI IMG/M metagenome (GOLD analysis project Ga0255769, IMG submission 179637) | Coastal salt marsh microbial communities from the Groves Creek Marsh, Skidaway Island, Georgia - 041413US metaG (version 2) | ecosystem: Environmental > Aquatic > Marine > Intertidal zone > Salt... | reverse complement strand
TATTGTGATCCGCCACCAACTTCAAAAGTATGTCCAACACGGAAAGTTGTGCCTACTGTGTTTCTGCGAATAAACATAAAGCCTGTAGCATCTGCGTTAGCCTGTACGGTCATGGTTCCTTGATACAAGTATCCAATGTATCCTGCTGGTATGGTATAAACAGCCATCAGTGTCTGTCCAAGGTCGGCTGTGATACGAGCAACTGTGGTTCCACCGGCGGCTCCTGCTTCAATGTCAATGTCGCCCACATTCACTACGGCTGTGCCTGAAGTAACAAATGCTCTGTTGACTCTACGCCACAGTTTGGTGCCCACTTGATCCGCGCCTGTGATTGTGATTTGTTCTTCTTGAAAGTTCCAATCACTGTCCAATCCTTGTATGGTAACAATCAATCCTGTGTCATCAGCATCGTTGCGTTCCACATTTACTATCGCTGGAGTGTCCAATGCTGTCCAAGGATAAAGTGTGTCAGGTATGTCCCAGATTGTACCCATGGTGTTGATGCTTAAACTTGGAACAGCACCAAACTTGTGATTAAATGTGTGATCATCTGAGTAGCCTGCGACTACCATTTGTTTTAGATTGTAGTGCTTACGGTTAGCCATTTATTACAAGCCCCACTTGTTGCTTAGATAGTTTTCTACGTTGCCGTATTCTGTTGCTGTAAGTGTTCTGTTAAACATAATAACTTCACCTATATAGCCTGTTAGGTCGTAGCCTGCTTCGTTGGTGCTACCAAGATACATTATATCACTTCCTGTGCTTAATTGTGCTGGTTGGGTGCCTGTGTAAAGTGTAGCACTGGTCTTGTCCAACCTACCAATCAGCCTTGCGTTTCCTGATGCGGTGCCATCATATATCAAACTCCATATATGCCAAGTGTTATCTGTAATAGTGCCTGTTCCAAAGTAGGCATAGTTGTTGCTTGTGCTTCTAAAACTGGTGCTACCATCTGCGTCAATTCTTATCTTCAAGTCGCCTGTGTTTGTAGCACACAATCCACCGTTGGCACTGATGTCTGTAGCATTGGCAACAATAAACATACTCCACCCAGTTGCTTCGTCGAGTTGTGCGAAAGGATTAACACTGAGAATGTCGTTGCCGTCGAACTTAACATACTCATTGTTATTTTTTAAATCGCTGGCTTCATACAACGGTTTCGCAGATGCTCCTCCAACAGGATTAGCGTTGTGAGCAAAATTAGATTTGTCATTCCATTGTTCTATATCTTCTTCATCAACTCCAGCATTTTGAATAGTTGTAGGATCACTACCATCATACCAAACCTGTAGGTCCGGCAGTGAGCCACCATCAACTGCTTCTGCAATTGATGTCGGCGCCGCAATAGCACCCACTTCTATCCAAGGACGTTTTGGCAACAATCCGCCTGTGTTGGGATTGTCATCTGCTCCTGGTACATTGCCGTTGTAGGTATCTGGCAGTGAGGTCAAATCATAAACATGATTGGCATATCCATCATCTTCACGCTGTATGCTGGCAATTTCTAATTTTCTAACCTGACGTTCTTGTTTGGTGTACGTGGCAGGATCGTCATCCAACACAGCCACCAATTCATCATCAGCAGTCAAATTCAATTGAGCATAAGTTTGTGCGCCGCTGTTTGATAACAATACTGAGTTGTCTCTCAACAAAAAGAAGTCAGCATAGTAATTGGCATTCAAACCTTCATCGGCAATTGCCGCATTGGTTATTGTGGTTAGAGTGTCTGTGGTGTTCACAGTCAATTCCACTCTGGTACCACTCAATCCTCTATATTTTACAGTTGCCATTATTCGGTCTCCTTGTTCATGGTGTTCATTTGATCTATCATTGCATCATGTGATGTTTGTCTTTGTGACACCACATCAGCGTAGTAGTCTCTAAAAGTTTTGCGTGTTTCAGGGTACTGTGATGGATGTTCACCTCTGATGTCTGCTGGATGTTTTGGATAGTTGGCACCGCCTCCTGCTTTGGTTGTGACCTTGTCCACGGTGGAATATCTTTCATCTGGAGAGTTGGAATACTGTGTGATGGTCTTTTGATTCACATCATCTATTTGTTTCATTCTGTTGGCATTGGGCAGATCTTTTTCTTGCTCTTGTTGATCAAGTGCCTGTAATATCTTTTTTATCAATTCTACTGGATTCATATTAACCTTCTTTTACTTTTACTATTTGTTCCATTGCCGGACCACGTTCTATCATGTTGGTCATTTTGGTTTCACCTTTGTACAATCTTATTATCACAAAATCTTTTCCGTTTTGATCTTGTATTACGACTCCTGGTCTCTTTTGTTCTTTTATAAATTTTGCTGATAAATCTGTTTTCTCAATGAAGTCATCTAGTTTTTTATAATCTAAAATTTTGTAACCTTTCGGTCCAAAGTCTACAGTTTTAGCATTAGGTCTATCTCCGAACCCATGTTTCTTAATCACGTCAAAAATATTTTTTACAGTTTGTTTTTCTTTTTTATCACCTTGTAGTTTAGCATTTAATTGTTTAGCCGCTTCAGCGTATGTAAAATCATATGCTTCAACAAAATCTGGCCAATCTTCAAAGTCATCCTGCGAAGCGGAAATATCAATTTCAAAATCGTCCCAAAACTGTTCTTGTAAATCATATCGTTCTGTTCGTGTTATACCTTTGCCTGTATCATCTTCAGGCTTGGCTCCTCCGGCTGTGACTTGACCAAACTGTTTTACTCCTCCGGTTTTAACTGATCTTTCATATCTAACAACTTTTCTTTCACCTTTGTCGTTGAGATAAACTACTTCAACATCTACTTTAGAACTTTTAGCATCTGTAACTCCATCGGATATTACTTTTACAGAATCAACTGTGCCATTATTTTTAAATTCTGCGGTCAGTGTTTTTATTTCTTCATTGTTTACATAATTTACAATTGATTGTAGATGAGGAATTAAATTTTGTAAAGATTGAGGATCCTTAATACCTTCATAACTGCTGACATCTAATTTAATAAACAATTGAATTTTATCTACAATACCTTTTCTATCTTTTACTGAAGCAGGCCCAACAGTTACACCGTTTTTATTGTGTGGCGGTAATTTAGCCAAACTAGATTTTAAACCCTGTATTGAAATATCTTTGTCTGTGATCAATCTTGTATAGATAGCAGTGGCAAACATTCCTTCGGTTGCATTACCTAAATTGAATGATCTCCCCGCTTTGCCTTTTACATCGGCACTTTTGAAAACTTTGCTCACTTGTATTTCAGCAGGTTTATTGTCAATCTTACCCTTAATCACATCTGCGATACTGTTGACTTTTTGATTCGGATCAGGAACAAAATTAATTTCTCCCTGTTTACCTGCTAGAATGGGTTGATTAGTTGATAATAACTGATTTAAATTTGCAATGTATGTAGGTATACTGGAAGGTGTAGATGAGGCAATAGTGGCCTCTGTTATTGTTTTTTTGAATTCTCTGTAACGCATAACAATATTTATCGGCTGAATAAATATACTTTTAGTATGCGATCCACTCGACACACTAAAAAAACCATCCGACACACCCTAGAAGGAGAAGACGTCTTTTCAGATGTGGAGTTGGTGCGATTCATGGATGAAGCACTCAAACAGCCTCACAATAGATATCAAATCAAAGTGGCTTTAGAACGCTGGACACATCAGGCTTGTAGACATTGGGAAAAAACAATTTGGAGTGAACCGCACTGGCGAAACTTGAATTTTAGATACAGTTCCGCCAGCAGGTCTTTTTTGTTTACTAAAAAATAATTACCAATTATTTGTAGATTTGACTGCTCTGTGTGCCAATGCCTTGCCTGCATTAGGACCGTGTTTTACCACGTATCCTTGTGTGCCATTGGCATTGATATCTACTTCTTTTCTAGCACTAAACAGCGTCATTGCCTTTTTGGCTAGCACACTATTTTCTGTGTATTTTTTAAGTAGATGACTGAATCTATTCATATCACCCTCCTTGTTAAAGTTAGGTGCGTTCCTTCGGTATAACCTACTTCCGGGCTGATGCCTGAACGTATATGTATTTAGCATAGCAGGTATGCATTTAATACATAGTGATTAATTTAACACGTTTTTGACTGTTTGTCAATAGCGTATTTGAATCCAAGGATATGTGAATGCTGTTACCAAATTAAATGTGCCGTAAATTATTTTCCACTCGCATTCCATATGTTCCAGCTCATAATGATATTCTTGAAAGTTACCTGCATTATAAACAGGCTCGTTGGTTCCGTATTTTAGTGTGTGTGTCATGCAATTATTTATTGTATGTTTCGTGTTCTAATCTCAGTGCAGGATTTTTTGGTACCCAATCCAAAGGTGGATCTTCATAATCTTCTGCTTCAATCTGGTGCCACATCATTTCAAACATATCATCTACGTCTGCTTCGCTGGACAACTCTCCAAAATTTTCTTGTATGTTCTCACAAGCCTTGCGACATTTTTCTTTGTTGAATTCTATCTTGCGTTGATAGTCCCAGTACTCGGGCATATCATTGTACTGTTCTAAAGTAATCATGAAATTAATTATCAGTTTCAACAATCTCGTTTTCAGATTGTTTAACTAGAGTGGTCGGTTTAGCACAAGGTAATCCAGTTCTATCAAACCATCTACCATCTGCTGTTTCGTACACATGACTGAAAAAATTAGCACCGTCTATACCTTTTACTGTGATTCTTCGTTTGTCTATTTTGCCTTTGTATCTAGATCCGTCAGCATTAATTAAATGAATAGTGTTATTGATACTTCCGTATATTCTATCGCCACCCATGTTGCTGGCAATTGCTCCTTGTGTGGTTGGATCCTCCACCGGTTCTTTCTGAACAATGGTTCTTAAATTTTCTAATATTTGTTTCGTTTTTTCACTCATTATTTTTTCTCTTTAAGAGCGTCTAAGATTTTTTCTTTTTGACGGTTATAATTGTCATTAGCCATTGTGATCATTAATGATGCTAAAAAACAAATACCAACCATAGTTAAAAATACTGATATATCTGGTTTGACCAACAATGTAAAAATTATGGACAGTATGACTGATATTGTGATCTGTTTCCAAAACATCTTAAAAGGGGTCAAAAACAAATCTTTTAATATAAATTTTATTCTATAATACATAATGTTCTCCTTAAGTTGCTTGATTATAGCACACACGGGGCCGAATGTCAAGGACCAAAATAATACTACCATTTAATAAATACAACAAAAAATAAGGAGTCTTTATGGCAAAAGAAAGAAAATTTATATTCACGGACAGAACTGCTCCTGAAGGTGAACAGGTCAAAGAGATCGAAGCCAACGGCTTCAAACGAGCAGTCAAGAGTTATCAATCATCCAGCAAAGCCAAAGAAGTTGAGATTGAATGGACAACCAAAAAAGGTGAAGAATTTTTCAAAGTCCAATCATTACCTTTGGGTAGAAGCAAAAAGTTAGGTAGATAGTATGGCAAAATTAGCAAAAGGATTTGTTGAACACGTTTCGGTTCCAAAAAAAACCAGTCAAGCAGGAAAGAAAAGTAAGTGCAAAATGAGTTCAATGAACAAACACAAAAAACGCAGTTTAAAGTTTAAAGTAGGACAAGGAAAATAAAATGGCTGGAGTAAAGGCTCGTGGAATAATAACACATCATGCCATAAGATATTATAACGAAAGAGAAATCAAACCTTGCAAATGGATCAGCAAAGGTAGAGGAAAAGGCATCATGGTGGCTCAGTACAAAGACACAGGTGATCTTGTTCTTGATGAAAACGGCACTCCTATTTCTTGGAATAGAGCATAAGTTCAATGTTAAAGATAGGAACTAGAGGATCACCTCTCGCCATTAGACAAGCAGACGGAGCCGCGTCAGGTTTGGTTCAACCTTATGAACTAATTCAAATAAAAAGTCAAGGCGATATAGATCAAACAACTCCTATTCATGAAATGGGTGGCAAACATATTTTTTGTTCTGCCATAGAAGACAAGTTACTTTCAGGTGAAATAGATTGTGCGATACACAGTGCCAAAGACGTTGGAACGGAAATAGCAGACGGCACAGAACTATTAGGATGTGTCTGGGAGCAAGGTGACAGACGTGATGTGTTGATTGGACCTTTCGAAAATTTTGATTCTATTCCAAGCGGATACAGAATAGGAACAAGTGCTCCACGTAGAGCAAAAATGTTATCAGACCAAAGACCTGATTTGCGGTTTGTGCCTATAAGAGGAAATATTCAAACAAGAATAGATTTAATTGCTAAACAAGAAGTTGATGGAATCATTATGGCAAAGTGTGCGTTAGATAGATTAAACGTACAAGTACAACACACTGTGATGCCCGAAACAGAATTGTTGCCTGCCGCAGGACAAGGAAAAGTTGTTGTGCAGATAAGAAGCGATGACATCAAAATGAAAGACATATGGAATCCTCAAATATTAGAATGGCCCACGATTGAATTAATGGCAGAACGATATGTTTTAGAATTAGTTAATGGAGATTGTCAAACAGCAATAGGCGTTACCGCAGATGCTAGACCTGAAAAAGGAATGATGCAGATACGTTGTTCTTATCATGACGGAACCAAAGCACACCATATTCAAGAAATTGGAGAACTTGCTAACTGGAAAATGTTAGCACAAAAAGTTGTCCATGCATTTATATCTTAATTATAAAAACAATAGTAGCAGATAAATTTTATCGATACTGATGTAAATAACTTGCGAATAAGGCAAACATAACAACTCAAATAAGGGAGAATAGGCAATGAAAAAAGTCAAACAAATAGTCACATTCGTGACGTCTTCAATTAAAAATTTTTTTATTAGGATATACAACAGGTTAGAAAAATTTGTTGAAAAAGCCGTAAAAAGTTTTGAAAATTAATTGATTTAAATTAAACCAGTAACCAGCCTTAAAATTCTAGCCAGGTATTAATTGTGTACTTAGGTCCAGATAAAGGCTGGTTGCCTCTATGTGTGTGAGTATAATTTCCAGGAAAAATTAATAATGTTCCTGCTTCTGCTTTGAGTCTTCTAGGATAATATAAAAATTCTGTTTCACCACCATCTTCCACGTCATTAAGAAATACCTGTATCACCATAAACCTTGTGGTGTCTGATCTACTGCTCTGTTCCCAATGCCACACGTGATATCCTTCACCAGGTGCTGTTCTTTGAATCTTCATTTCATACACCATTTGTGGTGCACCTTCTGTTTGCAAAGATGAAAATTGATGTCTGTATATTCCGTTGTAACACGCCCAAAATGTATCTAAAAATTTATTCTGTACTCCAGGCACTCCTACTATACTCAAAAGATTATCTCCTTGCGAATACAATCTTGTGGTGTTAAAATTTTGTGTGTCTTTAAGATGTCTAGGTGCTCCTGAAATTTCTTGTATGGATCTACCAAAACCCATCTTAGTCATTTCATCGAAATATTTAATTGCTTGATCACACCATTCTTTTGTGTATGCTTTTTTAAACACACCAACAAAGTCTCTGATCTCTACTTCCATTTCAGGATTGAAAGGAGGCTCATTGCCTTCTTCCCACTGACGGAGATTGATTGTTTTGTTTTGAATTTCGTTGGACATTTGAAATTACTTATCTTGACCTGGTTGATAACAGCAGTATTTTGACTGGTGCTGTTGCACTAACATATAGGCATCTACAGTACCATAAAACAGTGTTTTAAAGCGTCATAGACGTCAATACACGGGCCAGTCACAGTGTTGATGTATGTGCGGTTATCAGCATCAAAACCATACCTACAACCTGTTGTTTTCGCAGTCTATAAATATTTTACAATGAATTTCAACATATATCACAGATACATCAAATTACCATTTATTATCAATAAACCAAAATGTTTTGCTGAAGGTTTAACAGATAATTTTTTGATGTATGTTAATCCGGATGAACTGCCCGACGAATTGTTCAAATGGTTGGCTCAACACAATTTAAAAATATCAAATGTGATTGAAGGATTTTATACCAAACCCAATGGAGGCGCGATACCTATTCATAACGATACAGTGATACCTCCTGGACAACGAGATGCTTGTAAACTTAATTTTACATGGGGTCCTGAAACTAGTACCACAAGATGGTGGAAGTTAAAATCTGGTTGCAACTATATAGAAATAAATCACGATGAAACCGAAGTAAACAAAAGTTTTCAAGAGGCTGGTATAGAACCAGACATTGATTGTTACAAATGTTACAGTGCAGATGAAAACAATATAGAACTGGTTCATCAGGCAGTGATCAATAAGCCAAGCATATTAAATGTTGGACAACTACACAACACGCACAATCCAGATCCCACACAACACAGATGGACTTTATCACTAACTCTGTTGAAATTGCCAGGCGAACATCTAAGTTTTGAAGAAGCATTGTTAAAGTTTAAGGACAGCATAGAACATGAATAAAATTTTCACACTGCGTTGTCCAAAAGAAAAAGGCAAAAATTATTTCAGTTTAGAAAAGCATCAATACAAAAACAATCTTACTGTGATGATTAACGATGCTGTTGTGTTTGAAAATATTAATGATGCTGAAGAAAATTTACCTTTAACATTGAGTGATCAAATATTATTCGATTCAGACAGTGTGAACTCAGTGAGTTTAATTTATGATATTTCTTTTGGAGAAATCAAAGAAAAATCCGAAGTGGACTTTGTGTTTGATAGCAACAGTTCTATATGCACCACAAATTTTAATAGAAAAAATTTTGTACAAGGCAGTGAAAAATTAACTGATCAATACTGTGTAACGCTAAAGATTAATGATCAAACACACACTCTTGATAAAACATTTCACAAAGGCGAAACTAAAAAGATATCTGTTCAAAATTTTGTGGATATGAGTTTGCCGATCACAGTAAGTTTAGAATCCAAAAAACAATTTGAAGATTCCAATGACATCACATACGATCAATTGGAGTTTGAAATACAATAATTAAGATTATGAAATCAATTAAAGGACTCATACCAGGTGTACAAAGATTGACCACAGTTGCCAAACCTCATTGGCAGTACGGTTACATGGACAACAGTAAGAAGATAATAGATCCATTGTTGCACTATGGTTGTTTCACATTGGGGTTTGACCGACATGACATATTGGATTATGTGTATGACAATATTCGAGTGAAACCAGAAATAGCAGAAAGCATTGTGCAGAATGAAGAACTGTATCTCAATGAACCCAGTTATCAATTGTCCGACACTCTGTTTCACATGACAGGCTACAAAAGTATATTTGCTCTCAGTGGATCAGATGCCAACGAAGGTGCGGTCAAACTTGCCAGTGCTTATCAAAAACTGCTAGGACAAACACAACGCACAAAAATTGTGTGTTTTGAAAACAGTTATCACGGCTCTACATTTTTAAACTACAACATGGGAGACAGTCTGTTTACCGATCCTTTCTACACTTTAAAACCTTATGACCAAGTGATCCGACTGAAAAGAGATTTTGATATCAATCAAACAGAGTGGAATCAAGTGATGTGTGTGATGGTGGAAACGTGTTCATATGGTGAACAATTGAGACCCAACTCAAAAGAATTCTGGAACAAGATAAAACAGTTGCAGGAGCAGGGTGTGGTTGTGATTGTGGACGACATTTTTATTGGCGGCGGAAAGACAGGCACATTTGTTGGGTGGCAACAAACTCCCATTCAGCCAGACATATTCACCATGGGCAAAGCAATCACAGGTGGATTTTTTCCGCTCAGCATCACCATGTACAACTCAAAGATTGATGATGTGTTGCCAGATGATTTTGATTGGGAACACGGGTTCACATACAATTACAGTCTGCCTGGCATATTGAGTTGTATTAAATATATTGATATACTGCATCAGGAACAATTGATGACACAACATCACAACATTGTGGCAACAGCAAAAGCAACGTTTGAACAAGCAGGCTATACCATAGTGGGACAGTTTGGTACACTATTTGATTTGATCAAAGGCGATGATCATAAATTTTTTATCATACCCATCAATGCCACAGAAGAATATTTTGATGTGTTGAAAGGACAGTTACAATGATCATAAAAGATAATTTTTTGACATCAGAGCAATTGGTTCAAATCAATCAGATGATTGATGCAGATATCACACAGCACAATGGACGTTTTGAAAGATACGATGATGAAGTGGATCATCACGAAACAGACGATTGTAATCTGTTCTATCTCAACAAAGAAATAAAAGATTTCTTTTTTGGCTTGTTGGTGGAAAAAGGTTACTTCACAGAGGAATTGCTCACAGGACACGATCAAACACTGCGATATCATGAAATGAAATATCCTTATGTGAGCACATGGCACAAGGACAGATTTCTTGATTGGGAAAAAGAAGAAATAGATTTTATGGGAGTGACATTTTTCTTAAATGAAACGTGGGACTTTAAGGATGGCGGATTGTTTTTGTTCCGCAAGGATGATGCAGACAGAGGCGAATATGTGGAACCCATCGGCAATAGAATCATAATCAACAACGAAGATCTGTATCATGCTGTGACAAAAATTGTGACGCCAGATGTGAAACGACGCAGTCTACAGGCTTTTATGCACGTGAAATATTTGAACATATGATATACACAGAATACGATCCGTTGGAATCAATCATAGTGGGAGACACATACGATCCCGGACAGGTTCACGTGTTGCATCATAAGGATCCCAGCAAGTTCAATCGTATCCTGGAAGAAACCAAACGAGATCTGGACAATCTAGCAGACTTTTTAAAGAAAGGTGGCGTTGAAGTGATGCGTCCCACTGTGCATGAGTACTATGATCCCATACATATGCCTGATTTTGATGTGGAATTTCCCATTGCTCCCATAGTGCCCAGAGATGCACTGATGGTGATGGGTCGCACAATCATACAGACATACACCAGTTACACCGACAGATACTTTGATGCTGTGAGTTATTATCCCATATTTGAAAAGATGTTTCGTGAAGGCTATCGTTGGATCAGCCAACCCCCGCCCGTGTTACAGAATTTAAACACTGAAGATGATTGGTTTGTGAATGATAGAACCTACAAGGACAAATTAATGGACAGAGTGTTGTGGCACACAGCCACCATGTTTCGAGCAGGAGATGCCTTCATTGTGAATCCAGAAGGTCCTGGCTCAGCAACAGGATTGGAATGGTGCCGCAGAGAGTTGCCGGAGTACAGATTTATTCCCAACACAGGCACACGTTTTAACGGCTTTGGACACATTGACCACGGCTTTATCATGATAGATGATGACACTGTGATACACGCAGGCATGGATTGGGTACCAGACTGCTTACGCAACAAACAGTTGATTGATGTGAGTGACTGTTTGCCTGAATTGAAAATGGATAGATTTGTGCAGGATTATGCAGAAGCCAAAAATAGAATGGACATTGCTTGGGTCAACAAGTACTTGGAGAATTGGAGAGGTTACAATCAAGAAGTGTGCTTTGATCTCAATGTGTTGGTGATAGACAGAAACAACATTGTGTTTGCACGACACATACCCAAACTGTTTGCAAAACTGAAGTCCTTACACATAGACTGTCACGTTGTGCCACAGAGACACTATTTGTTTTGGGACGGTGGAATACATTGTAGCACACTTGATGTCAAAAGACGAGGCGTCAAAAGACAGATCATAGATTAAAATTGCTTACCGAAATCGCTGTGCTTACCGCTTCGCGGATTTGAAATTTCTGCGTTACCGCTTCGCGGAATTTTTGCTGTCCGCCTCTAGGCTTTCTTTTGATGGATGTAGTTGCTATCTTTTGAAAAATCGATATGTTGGTTTCTTATTGCTATGTTAGACAAGAATAAATCTTTGTTGATCATAAATTTACTTTGCTCTGTCTTTTGAAATGCATAGTAAACACAACCTCCTGTTGTGTATCTTTTATTGATGAATTTGTAATTGCTTTCTTTTATTAGTGTTTCAAAAAACTTTTCGCTATAATAATAGTGACAGTGTTTTGCGAATATTTTTTCTTTATCTCTTTTGTTTACTTCTGGAACTCCGTGTATCATTATACCATTTGTTTTACAGCAATGATCTGCTATTTTAAAACAAGTGTACTGTGCATCAAACGGTTCAACGTGTTCTGATGTACCCATGTTGTACACAACATCGTATTGCTCTTTCCAATCCACAAATTGATCAAATACAGAAAGATCTTTTACAATTGATCCGTGCTTACCATTTACATCAACAGAAGTGTGTATGAATCCTCTAGTTTGCCAATATTCTTTTGCTGGATTTAATTTAGGACGAATTATTTGATCACCAAGTTCCAGCATTTTCAAATCTTTACAACTGTTGTGAACTTTTAAAATATCTTCTTCTATATCTTGTAGTATGTATAATTTTAGTCCCATACTGTATGTATCAGTTTTATAGACTTAATTAATTTTAGTAATATTGATTCCGTAGTATTTGCTGATAGTGTCCCAAGCAACACCTGTGATTAATTCACCAGAATTAAATTGTAAATTAGTTAAACAATTGAATAGATACTGTCTATTATCAGGATAATATAGATTATTAATTTTTGAAATTGAATCCACACTGTAATCTTTTAAACAACCAGGCACTAATGATATAATTGGACAGCCTTCTCTCAATGCTTCAGTCATTGCCATAGTGTGCAAACTGACCACACAGTGTATATTTTCTAATGAATCACAGAATCCTCTTGAACCTCTTGCTTTCTTAGGCAGTTTTTTCCTCACTTTGATTGGTCTATTTGTGTGTTTTTTGATTTCTTCTGTTGTTGATTCTATCCATTGATCCACAGTTTGTTTTATACCATACACATCTAAACCATTTTGGCTAGGCGCCACAATGTACACTTGA
>Ga0255769_10004862_pt1 | contig 12868 bp, 5 predicted proteins | sample 041ome_9_FD_179637 | JGI IMG/M metagenome (GOLD analysis project Ga0255769, IMG submission 179637) | Coastal salt marsh microbial communities from the Groves Creek Marsh, Skidaway Island, Georgia - 041413US metaG (version 2) | ecosystem: Environmental > Aquatic > Marine > Intertidal zone > Salt... | reverse complement strand
CAACGGCTATGGGCGTGTTGCAGTCAGTAGGCGCATTAGGCGTACTAGGCGGTGTTACTAATATAGCGAATGCTAGTACAGATAAAATTTTGCAAATTTCAGCAATGCTTCAAAACGCTGAATACGAAAAAGATAAGTTTGTTTTCCAACAACAACAAGCGTTAGAAAATAGAAACATAAATAGACAATTGCAGATGTCAGGAATGGAGCTTCGAGGAGCTCAGTCAGCTGTATCAGAAGCCAAAATGATGCAACAAAACGCTGCACTTCTAGGCGGTGAAGCTGTAACAGGATATGCTACAATGAAAATGAAAGAAGCGCCACTATATGAAAAGGGTACTTTAGGAACTGGCAAACTATCTACGGAAGAGCAAGCTATTGTTGACAAAAGATTGGCTGAAGGCGGAATGAAGTTAGAGGACTTAAAAAGCTTGAGCCCAGAACAATATCCAAATGTTATGGAGGCGGAAGGATTTACTTCTAGTGAGCAAAAAATGTTCCCATCTGGACAAAAGTCTTTAGACGAAGCTATGGCTTTGGAGGGAGTTCCAACTTTCAATCCGGCAAGTGAATTTCCCTTTCCATACGCACCAAAGCAAAAAATGGATACAACTCCTCTTGATTACACGCCATTTTATATGCCTCAATTGCAACCAGCTCCTAATTTATTTCCCATATTACCACCTGGATTAAGATAACAAATCATGACTGAATACGCAGGATATATAGCCGTTAACCCCGTCGACTGGTCTAAAGTAGCTAAAGACGCTACGAAAGACATTGTGGGGGTAATGGAAGAAAGACAAAAGCAGAGAGAAGAGTTAAATAATTCGTTCTTAAAGGGGCAAGAACAAATAAACAAATGGACTAAATCTGCCGACAGCGACATGAATAAAGTGTTGATTGCTGGCGCACAAAACTTTAGATCTTACATACAAGCCCGATACGATGCTTTAAGAAACGGAGACATAACTCAAGAACAGTTTAAATCTGACTTATCTAACGCAACAACTAACTGGAAAGGCTTATCCATGGGCGTTGGTCAGTTTGGTGACAATATACAGAAACACCGTCAAATGGTATTAGATGGAACAGCGAGTGGACAGCAAATAGAAAACATGAAAACGTACGCAAAGTACACGTCCATGAAGAACGTAAGTATAGAGCCAGGTGAAGACGGAAGAGGGTACTTAAAAGATGTAACATCAGAAGATGGCGCTATTATACCATTTATGTCCATAGCGGATCCGACTAACTTCTTTTCTAAAAAGCTAGAACTTACAAAAGAGGTAACATCGTTCATGAATAGTTTAGCAAAAACAAAATACTATGACAAAGAAAGAGACGTTTACGTATTAACACAGAAGTTTGACGATGCATTGCAGAAAGAGGCCATATATGGTATACTGCAAAACAATGATGACCTATATGGTAGAATGTTGGATGACAACCAAATGGGGTATACATTTGACAAAGAGCGAGCTAAAAGATTAGGACTAAAAGTTATAGAGCAGAAGCTAGGACCAGATGGCTCTATGCATGCAATTATAACTCCAGAGATGAAAGAGTTAGCAGAAAAGAAATTAATAGAATCAATAGAGAAAAGAATATCGTACCAAGAAGGAGATATAGGTGTTGCAAAAAAAATAAAGCTAGATGAACGAAAATTAGACCAAAGAGATAGAACCCTAGACATTCAAGAAGGTACCTTGGGCTATAGAAAAAATCAAGGCCAACAAAAAATTGATATAAAAAGGCAAGAGGTAGGGGCAAAGGGAAAGCAAGAAGAGGAAGATTATGCAAACAGGATTACGGCAATAAACGAAGTCATAGACAGCGGTAGCGTTGGTCTATTAAGTACTAGGCCTATGTCTTTCCAAAAATACGCTGGTACAGAGGGAACTAGTGGAGAGGTATCTCAAAAGTATGCTGGATACACTCTAAATAAGATAGACAAAAAAGGCAATGAATACTACGTTACAATCAAGAATGCAGACGGCAAAACAGCGGTATTAAAATACACAAAAAAGGGTTTAATATCTGACTTGAACGATGTGTTTAATTCGCTTGAAGGTGAAAAGAACCTTTCAATAACTAAGCTAAACACAATGTTGCCAACTGGCACTACTACCGCAACGGTAGCGAAAGCAAAACCAAAAATTGACACTAGTAGATACAGCAATACCAACCAATGAACGAACAAGCAATAAAAGACGCATACGATCTGTTTACGGCAGGTGGTTACAATGGAAGTCAAGAAGAGTTTTTAAGCTTGATATCAACAAATCAACAAGCTAGAAAGGATGCATTTGAATTGTTCAGTTCAGCTGGATATAATGGTGCTGAAGAAGAGTTTTTAAGCTTATTAGGCTTAGGTGTTACTAGTAAAAAAAAAGAGGAGTCAGTTTCTCCATCGGTTCAAGAAGATACTTTATTGGATACACTCGGAACGGGTCAAGTTGGTCTATCGGGCTTTACTCGAAGCTCAAGGTATGACGAGGTTGTTCCAGGCGCTGTAGAGCCACAAATACAAAGAGAAGAAGCTCAAGTCCCTGTTGTTCAGACTATCTCTCCAAAAGAAAAAGAAAAGGCGCAAGTAGATTTGTCTGTGTCTGGAATGGGAGATGAAATCTTAGATGCTTTTGAACAAGGGATAACTCAAGGGGGAGCGGTAGACCCATCATTGGTATTAATGATGGAAGGAAAAGAAGCTAGCGAAGAAGAAATATCAAAGTATATAAATGCATATAACGATATGGAAAAAAATGGTCCATCTAGAAGTATGCAAGCATGGAGAGAAGACTTTGAAAAAACAGATAAAGGAATATGGGGATTTTTAAAGAGTATTTCTAAACACCCATTAGCTGCAACAGAAATAGCAGTATCGTCCATGGCAGCCATGATGAACAAGGCTTCTGGAGAGGCAGCAGGAGTTACATTAGGGGCTGGAACAGCGACAGGCGCAGTAGCAGGCGGCTTACCTGGCGCTATAGTTGGAGCGGCTAAAAGTATACCACAAGCTTTTGTGCTTGCTGGAGCGACACTAGAAACAGGCCTTTCTTTTGCTGAGTTTTTAAAAGAAGAAGTAGAAAAGAGGGGGCTTAATTTTGATGAAGAGGGCGTATCAAAAGTTCTTGAGGACAAAGACGCTATGTTTAATATACGAGCAAGAGCCGCAGGAAGGGGTATCACTATAGGAATGATAGACAGGCTCACAATGGGAGTTGCGAGTGGCATTGTGAGAAGTGCGACAAAAGGTACTGGAAGAAAAGTTTTGGCAGCGGCATTGGGAACTGGAGTGGAAATGGTAGGCGGAGCAGCTGGAGAAGCAGCAGCAAGAGCAGTAGCCGGACAAGAGATGGATGTTGCTGAAATAGGATTTGAAGCAATAGGAGAAATAGGAACAGCGCCAGTATCTATAGCGAAAGGAATACTAGAAAGACCATCATATAAGATAAATGGAGAAGTTGTGTCTGGCCCAGAAATGGCGAAACATGTAAGAGAGGCAAAAGATGCTGATTTTGCTGGAATGAAAATAGAAATTAAAAATGACGATGTATTAAAATCAGTTGCCTCCGAAAGAAAAGAAACATTAAGGGTAAGAAAAGAGGTATACGATAGTGTAAAGTCTTCTGTTGGAAAAGCAAATAAAGAAGATGTTGATGCTATTGTAGATTTAGAGTTAAGAAAAAAAGAATTAGCAAACAAGAGAGGATCTAAGTCAAAAGAGGAATTAAAGAACATAGACTCTCAAATAGACGAAATATATAACAAGATAGAATCAGAAGATTATGCCGTTCAAGAGCAAACAACAAGTGAAGTTCCTGTACAGCCAGAAGCCAAGCCTAGCGAAGAAGTGGCGGAAGGAACACCCCAAGCAGAACCTGAAGTCGTTACCGAAGAAGGTGTCAAAGAAGAAGACCTAACATTTGAAGAGGCTACAGACGAAGACATATCTAGCGAAGAGGCTAAGACTTTATTCGAAAAAGCCGAGCAAAAGGGGGCCAAGCAGTTAGTCGAGGTATCAAGAGATGATAGTGGAAAGATTATCGCTGCCAAGTTTGAATATCAAGACGAGGCTGGCAATACACTTTCTGAAACTGTTATGTCAGAGATGGCTCCAAAACAACAATCTACTGTTAAGCCTATTGAAGGAGGTATGGGCAAATTTGCCAGTGCTAAGGCTGCGGTAATGAAGGCCGTTGCTAATGTATTGCCTAACACAAAAGTAATGCACTTTGAAAATGGTAAAGAAGCAATTGCTTGGATGAACGAAAACGGAGTAAGCACAAAAGGACTAGACGAAACATCTGGCGGTTATTTTGTTAACGAGAACACTATACTCATAAACGATGAGATGGCAACAGAGAATACAGTTGCTCATGAAGTTGTTCACGCATTGTTAATAAAAGCATTTAAAGGAAACACACAAGAGTTCAAAAATTTTAAGGAGTCTATTAAGCAACAGCTAAAAGAGCAAGGCAGAGAAGACTTGGTTAAAGACCTTGAGGATTTTGAACAACAATATGGCACAGACCCAGAGGAATTTATAACTGAGTTCACAGCAAAAATAGCTGAAGGAATAGAGGTAGATGCAAACGGAAAACTTACAGAAGAGGGTAAGTCAACATTACAGAAGTTAAAAGATTTTATTTTAGAGTTCTTAAGAAAGACCACAAACAACCCTAACTTGTTAAAGGACGCAACCGATCAAGACATATACGATATGCTCGTTGATATAGGCGGAAAGTTAAGAACTGGCGAAGACGTTAGCGATTACTTTGAGGTTGGCAACGAAACTCAAGGAGCGGTAGAAGGCGTGTCGATTGTAAGGGAGTCAAAAACAAGCGCAGAGACCCAGAAAAACGCACCAACTTTATTGGCAGAACAGACCCTAAGAGAACTTGAAAGCAAGGGCTATGTAGTAGATAAAACATTTTACGATGTTGTAAAAGTGGCTAATGGTAAGGTTGTATATCAAGTAACAGACACTTCTTCACCAGACACAAAATCTGGATTTATGTTTGTAGAGGATGGTCCAAATAAAGGATTCACAGTTAGTGACATAGGAACGTTTACAACACTAATTGAGTCAGCATATGACTTAGCTAGAAGCTCAAAAGATAATAATAAAAAAGTTGCTTTGGTTACAGTTTCGTTACAAGCTGATTCAGTGTTGTCAAATCCAATTATTGAAGACTTTCTTTTTGAAGGGTTGATAAAGGCTATATCTGAAAAGAAAATAACTGAAAAGCAAGCAATAAAGTCTATTTCTGATTCTTTAGAGCCATTTACCAATAGTATCGAAATAAAAAGCATTCAACAAAATATAAACAAGATAGAAAAAGCACTGAGCAAATCAAAATCTCCATCAACAATTAAAAAGTACAAAAGGCTATTAAGATACGAAACAAAAAGCTTGCAAGAAAAAGATACCGATGTTGCAAAAAAGGTTAGGGATTTTATTAATCAACTGAATGAGACAGGGATAAATCAAGACTTTTTAAACAAGATAAAGAAAGACAATCTTCTTACGTTTAAGATAAGAAAAGAAATATTTAATAAAAGCACAGAAACCAAGGGACCTCTACAGAAGGCATTAGCAAGCGTAGGGGTTACAAAAATGGATGCTATGCAAAAGTACATGGAGAAAGGGCTTTTCGATATGTATGAATCTCAAAAAGACGAAAAATCAACCGGAGGAAAGATTGTAAGGGCATCAATATTAGACACTGGAAAATACACCGTTAAGGAGCAAATGGAAATGGCTGAAAAAGAAAAGTCAAAAAGTAGCTTTGCTTACGGTCCTACAGTAGAAGATACATACTTCTTTGAGAAAGCGTTAGATATAAAGGAGGCAGATCCAAATTCTGGTAAAACAACAAGAGACATCGTTAAAATGTATAATGATGCAAATGAAACAGACCATATTTTATCAGATACTCAAAGAGATCCACAATTAAAGAGCGAAATATTAAAATGGGCTAGAGAAAATGATATTCCTTTCAAACATATAGGAGAATCGCTTTCTGGTATAGCAACAGAGAAAACAGTTGTTAAACAGCAAAAGAAGCCATCTAAAGCTTCTGGAACAACTCAAAGAGCCAATACAATAAGTAGCTATAAGAAAGTAGCAGAAAAGATAAGCAAAGACATAGGTGACGTTAAGAAGATTTATGACTATGGAGCTGGTCTAGGACTTGGCGTTGACGTTATGAGGGAGAAGTTTGGAGATATCCAGATTGATAGCTTTGAGCCAAACGTTGAGAATTGGAAGGGTAAAGAAAAGCCAACTTTCGTAGAGAACGAAAAGCTAAACAAGACTAGAAACTACGATGCTATAATATCTCTAAACGTATTAAACGTTGTTCCTAAAGAGCAGAGAGATGCGATATTGACAGATATTTTCATGCGCCTTAGAAGAGATGGTGGTAAAGCATATGTTAGTGCAAGAGGATTCAAAGGAGATGTAGACCAAGCAAAAAGCTTTGAGCTAGGACCGGAGGAAAAGAGCTACATAGTAAACACTAAAGGAGAGGAAGTATTCCAAAAGGGATTTGATGGTGATGAGCTTTTGAATTATGTAAGAGACTTCTACAAAAAGTTTGATAAGACTGGTGAATTTATAAAGGTACAAAAAGATGACACCATTGGTAAAAAGGGGGTAGTAATAACAAAAGGAAACCCACCACAAGCAAGAAGAGAGCCATTAACGCCTATAGAGAAAGAGAGAATGGAGATTTCGGCAGAGAAGAGAAGAGAAGCAAGAGATAGAGCTATAGAAAGAGTTAAGAGCGAGGGTTTGTTTCCAATTAAAGAAGCTCCAAAGAAAGAGGCTCCAAAGAAAGAAAGAAACATATATGCATTCCCAATGCCTTTTGGTAAATACAAAGGACAGCCATATAATACAATACCAAATGGATACGCAAAGTGGGCTAGAGAGAATGTAAAAGGATTTATACCTTCTAAGCTTGCCGAGGAGTATGGCAAAAAGCTAGATGCCGAAAGCACAGTTAAACAGCAAAAGAAAAAAGCAGTAGAAGCTATCCCTGGTTATGATCGCATGGTTGAGCAGTTGGATGGCGTAATAACCAAAGCTAAAAGAAGGGGCGCTGACAAAGAAAGAGTATACCAAGATGCACTTGGATACCTTCAAGGGTCAAAAGTCTATGAGGACGCAAATGACGTTGAAAGAGAGGCGCTTGTAAGAGACTTACATAAGAAGCTAGGAATAAAAGAAAGAAGAGTAGCTAGAGCGTTCGCAACAAGAAAAGATACTAAGAAGGTAACAGTTAGCGAAAAGCAAGCGTTACTAGATTTGATAAGAGCGGAAGCTAAAGCAGCTAAAACAGCAATTCAAGCTTGGAGAGCTGTATCTGTGGCTGTCAAAGCAGAGTTGGATACTTTGTTTGCTAGAGGGCATATCTCAACTAGACAAGTAAGAGCCATCTTAAATAAGGCATTGAACTTAAACTTCCTAAACCATGACCACGTTAGACGCTTTGTTGATTACATGGAGAAGGTTTATAACAATGCAGAGTATGCTGACAACTTAAAGAAAGCAGAGTCTACAAAGAAAAGAATAAAGAGAGCAGTAAAGAACAAGGACGTACAAGCAGAGACGAGAGACATAGCTAAGAAATTCTTAGAGATTGAGCCTTTCTTCGCAGAAGATATCGAGGCGTATTTAAAAGTTGCAGAGGAAGTATTGAATGCAACGTCCTCAACAGTAGGAAAGGTTGTAGATGGAGATCCAACGGTTTCTTTCAAGCAAGCCATGAACTACGAGAACGTTCTTGAGTACACTGAAAAAGCTTTAGAGTTCCAAGAAGAGCTAAAGAAACAACAGATTTTAGACAAGAATGCCGACTTAGTAGAAAGCGGAGTTTTAGATCCCGAGATGAGTCTTGAGGAAATAAAGTATATCATTAAGAACCTCGAGGAGAATCCTGACAACTTGCCATCAGCAGAGAAGCAGAAGATGTTAAGGGATTTTGTTAAGAGGTATTATGATTCTTACAAGGCGATACTAAAAAGCGTACTAGACAATGGTATCGACCCATTCACTGGAGAGTCAGTTAACTTAACTCAAGAGCAAGAGAATTTATTAAGAAGATTCTTAGACATTGACCTAGAAACTTTAAGCCTAAAGGACGCTTATAAAATCATAGAGTCAATTGACAACTTTATAGTTAATCAGAATACAGACGGAATGTTAGGCTCTGTAGAGGCTTATGAAGGGCGTAAGGGAGCTAAAGAAGCTAAGGCAAAAGGATTTAAAGCTAGAAATCTAAGAGCATTCTTATCAAAGGGCCTTGGAAGAGGTTGGGCAGAGCAAATCGAACAACTCACTTTAATAACAGAGAGAATGTTTGGAGAGAGAAAAGCTCTTTTGTGGGACAAACTAAGTGGTTTGAATGACTTGATGGCTGTTAAAAATAAAGCCTTTACTAGATACAACAAGTATGTAGAGAATTATAGCAATCAATTTAAAAACATAAAAGACTTCAACAGCTTAGAAAACATGTTCTCTAGGGCAATACTTGGATATGTTTCTAGAACGTCCCAAGGAAGTGAGATTCAACAGCAGAATGAGTTTAAAAAGAGAAAGAAAAATATAAAGGTTAGTATCGAAACCATGAAAACGGGCACAGAGAAGCAGAAGAAGGAAGCTGAAGTGCTAATGAAGATTTATGACGAAATATTAGCCGACTCAAACTCTGCTAGAGAAGTTGCAAGCAAGTCAAAGGATTTTAACAGAAAGGCTGTTAGTTATTGGCAAGCTGCGTTCTCAGATATATTTGACGACTTGCAATCAGTATCTAGAGGTGTTTACAACACCTTACTAGAGCGTGATTTTAAATATTTACCAGACGTATATAGCCGTTCAGAAGAAGGAGACATAGGAGGCGTAGAGAAAATGTCAAAAATTAACAGTGCATTTTTTGGAATCAACGAAAACTTTGACACCAAAGAAAGCGGAAGCATAATGATTGCTACCAAGCCAGAATTACAAGACAACCCAGCTCGTATAGTTAGCTTTGATTTTGATTCTAACATGGCTAGATCACTACAGTCTGCGATTGTAGACATAGAAACAGCTCCATTGATTAGAAAGATAGATGCATTCTATAATTCTCCAGAGATAAAAACCATTATAGGAGCAGAAGACTTAGCTGTTCTTAAGAATAGAGTTGCCGGATATATAAGAGCTACAAAGAGAAATGAATTTCAAAAATATGGAGAGCTCGGAAAACTAGCTAAGGTACTTAACTATATATCTACATTTGCCGCAGCTAGAGCTCTTGGTAGTTTAACGCAGATTCCAAAGCAAACAATAAGTGTGGCTTTTAATACTATAATCAATTCAGGAGGTAGACTTCCAATATCGGAGGTATTAAAGGCTAAAGAATTTATTGACAAGTCTGGATATGCAATTGGACTAAGAGGTATTGCTTCTCAAGCCGACATTCAAAGTATGAATAAAATACTTAAGAGAGCGGAGGAGTCAAAGGGAATGAAAGCGCTAGAGGCCTTAAAGAGTCTGAGTGAGTTTTACCTAGAAACCTTTGTAGCTAAGCCAGACGTATTTATCGCTAGAGCTTCTTGGTTGGCTTATTACAAGCAAGAACTAAATAGAATGGGCGTAGACACCAAAGCCATAGAATGGGAGACGCACAAGCTAAATAAAGATGCAGCTGATTATGCACAAAGAAAAACAGATAGACAACAAAACTATTCAGATTCTGATTTGGCTGGTGATTTATTAAGAAGTAAAAGTCCTGTTGTTTCTATGTTGCGTAAAACAATATTTCCTTTTGCTACATTTATGCTGAATAAAAGATCCGTATTGCTAGGAGACATATCTACATTGTCAAATAATATGGCATCTAAAGAAGACAAGAAGTCAGCCGGATTATCCATGGCTTCAAACGCTGTAGAAATGGCGATATTCCATTCGCTATCTATATTCTTAGCAAGCACAGTTTATAACTTCTTGGCAGAAGCCTTGGCTGGAGGAGACGAGGAGGACGAAGAAAAGAAAGAAGCTAGAGAACTAAAGGGCAAGATGTACAGAGTACAAAGCACTGTGAATGAATTTTTATCGCCCGTGCCTGTAATTACAGACAAATATGTTGACAATGGAATTAACAAGTTGTTGTCTATGCTAGACGTAGATAAAAAATATCAACTTCCAAAAGCAAAAGAAGAGGCATTTGAATCTAAAATAGGAATGGCAAACATACCTCTGCAAAAAATAGATATGGCTTATGACATTTCAGAAGCTGCACTAAAGGGATACGTAGAGTACAGAGGAAAGAAGATAACGCTTAAAGAAGAGGATCAAGAAAATATGAAAATAGTTGCTACCATATATGGACTGTACGCAATGGGAGCCCTACCAGCTGACGCAGGAAGTATAGCACAAAAAGCATACTACATGATTATAAATAAAAGCAAAGCCAAGAAAAAGAAGAGCAAGTCAGCCATGAAAACTAAGATTGGCGGCATGTCTGGCAAAATAAAATCAGAACTTAAATAACAAAAAAGGGGGCTAATTACCCCCTTCATGTTTAAATCTAATGTTACCGTCTTCGTCAACCCAGTGTGGTTGCTCATCCGTGGCAATAGACGCTCGTTCTAATTGCATTTCTAATAGCTTCATCTTGTAGGACAAAGCCTCATCATAGGTTTCAAATTGCTCTACCCACACCTGGTCTACGTACACACGCCATTCTCTTTTGCCGTCTGTGTACCCTTCTACTATGCTAATCATCTTTTAAAATAAGTGCGTTAATCGTGCTACTTGGCCATTATCTTTACAATGCAAGAACCCCTCAATGGCTTTAGGGCTATGCTGGTATCCATTTCTGTGATGCCATCCATCAGCTCCAGATGGTGATCTTAAACTTTCAACAGTAACGCCAATATAATCCTTGGCATTCTTATGGTGAACGTGATGGGTATATACGTACCTATGCTTGGTGCCTGACCAATCCATGGGAGCTTCTTGAGCCATAAGGAGGGGCAAGTCGTTATTCTTAGCCCCATCCCCATGAGTCGTACCAATCAAATTACTACCATATTTGTAATATTTTCTATGTGCTATAGAGCAGTCAAACGTAACATCTTTAGAGTTCTTGAACCACGTCTTGATAACGTCTGCTAAGAAAAAGCCATTCATGTAGTCGTGGTTAGAAGGATTATACATAAAGTGAACGGGAGCAAAGTGAAGTAGCTTCTCTATAATCTCTACGTATAACTTCTTAGCAGTCAAGAAGTTGTCATACCACATTCCGTCAGTGTCTTGTGGTGTTCCAGCTGTTGTTGTTCTTTTAGGGCTGTCAACATGAAGGATATCATTTCCGGCAACAAATAGTATTTGGTCAACCTTAAATCCACTTGACTTTCTTAGTATGCCCTCTACGCCCTGGCGAACACGTGACACTGCAATCTGAGAATCATAAGATTCGCCCGTTTCAAAAGCAGAGCACAATTTACCAATATGCACGTCAGCCGGATCAATAACCAATAAGTGCGGATTCTCTTGTGGCGTATAATAAATCTTAGGGTAGCTTGGAGCATGAGCTTCCATAGCTGCAATGATTTCATCCTTTAAGTCTTCGTAGGTCTTTGTATTTTCTGTCTTAGCGTGTATTGATATATGCTTTCCCTTATACCAATAATGACCAACTTTATCTACGGGTATTCCAAACTCATCGCACGCAACCTCTAAAGCTTTGTGTGGATTGTCATTGTTCCAATTGTTAATGTTACGCCTAATAGAATCTACACTGTCTTCAAGGTTAAACTCTTCTTTAATTTGTCTAGCTAAAGACATGTTGCTGGCATATGGGTGTTTGCCTAATAGCTCTAACGCCCTGTCATAATAAGGTTTCATCGGTATGGTATTCTTTGATTGTATTTAATATTTCTAATATCTCGTCACACAAACGAACAACCTCTTCGTCCTCTCTATCAATGATGGCTTCGTACATCTCTAACATTAAATCAGAGACTTGCTGAGAGACCCTATTGGTGTATTCTATGTATTCTAGCATTCCCACTTCAAACAAAAATAGCCCACCGTTTCTACAGTAGGCTACTTTGTTGAAAAATTGTTGATTAAATCTCGCAATTTCCGCCAGCACAAGCTAAGTTTTCTTTAAGGCTTGTGTTGTCTTCCATTTCTATGATATCCTTAACGTCGATGTCGTGAACTTTGCCAACCATCTCTTCGTATTGGTGCTTAGTAATGGTCTCAAATGGAGTCTGTACGTAAGTTCCCAAGTCTTCTGGCAAGAAAGATAGTCCGGCATAGCTGTCTTGGTTTTCCCAAAGCCACTCTCCAACCTCTGGCCATTCAGTTTTCTTGATTGTAACCGTAGCAGATACGTTGTGCGTATTAGCCCCCTTGACGTGCCCAGGCGATACCCATCTTTCGTGAATGTCCTTAACTCGCTCTAAGAACTCAATAGCATTCTCATTAGAACGCAATACGGAGCCCTCTGGAGCCATTTGAGGCACTGAGATAACCGCTTGGGTCTCTGGCTTGAATACATCGTCCTCAAGAAGCTCTGGATGCCTAATTGATAGATATGTGTACATAGCCTCGTTCTTGCCAACACGAATACGACGTGTGTAGTACTGATCGTGCCAAGCGTGAATACCGCTAGACGTACCCAACACCAAAGAAGACGTACCACTTGGTTTGACACACGTAATGCGATACGCTTCGTTAACGCCAACTTGTGGAGCAAACAATTGATTAGCAAGCTTAGCCATATTTGCAGCTCTCTTCAAGTCAAGCTTTTGCACCTTGCCACTTGCGATACCCGTCATACCTATACCTAACAACGCCTCTTTT
>Ga0255769_10004848_pt1 | contig 12890 bp, 6 predicted proteins | sample 041ome_9_FD_179637 | JGI IMG/M metagenome (GOLD analysis project Ga0255769, IMG submission 179637) | Coastal salt marsh microbial communities from the Groves Creek Marsh, Skidaway Island, Georgia - 041413US metaG (version 2) | ecosystem: Environmental > Aquatic > Marine > Intertidal zone > Salt... | reverse complement strand
GGTAGCTTTGGTGCAGTACATGACAGCTTTAGTACACACGCTCGTGATGTAGAAAATTTAGCTAAGTTAACTAGACAATGTTTTGTTAGTATGTATTCTGGTATGGACTTATTCGTAGACATTGCAGAAAATATATTAAGCAGCACAGATAACTTTGATAAAGAGTTACCTGTTAGTGGTAATCTTGATATCAATCAAGTATTACAATCAGAATATTTCTTTTGTTGAGGGCACAATATGGAAATTTTATTACCAATAGTCGGTTTATGGATTGGCTTTTATTTATTTAACTCTTGGGAGTAACATTATGGAACAACAAAAAAGTTTTAATCTTCGTTCATTAAGAGGCGATGATGACTATGATGATTATCAATTTCAAACAGATATGAAAGAAACAGGTATTAATATTCCTGATGAAGTTCTTTTTACACCTGAATTAAATCAATTAGTTGCAGGTCAAATGAGAGAAAAGAATATTAAAGAACTACAGAAAGTAGATAATCCAGAAACAAGTATGCCTTATACATTAGAAGAAGCTACTCGTTATGCTGATGATGCTTATAAAAATGTAATGGAGAAAACAAAATTACTTTCTAAATAAAAAAAAAGCCCCTTAGATTCATATAGAATCTTCGGGGCAACTTTTATTATTATTATTAACTTATAAAATACATCATAAGTTTTTTTATTATTTTTTGAATAGCTTTTTCTCTTAGATCTTTCTTTCTAGGAGTAGTTCTTCCAGGCTTCATAGGAATAAATTCATCAGCAGCTTCAATTACTCCTTTATGTAATAATAAAGCATTAAAGAAATTTAAACCTTTTTCTATTTTAACTGATTTATCTTTTCCTTTATAAGTTTTATCAAACTTTTTAAGCATAGGGTCTATAGGCGCAACTTCAAAAGATTTATCAAAGAGTTTACTAATTCTAATTAGCATATTTTTTTGATTACTAGCTCTAATATCTGGATTAACCCATCCAATATTTTTATATAGATTAAGCTCTTGCTCTAAATGATTTAAATGAAAATCATAAAATTCATCATCATAAGCTTTAGGCTTAGCTTTATACTCAGCTAATTTTCTATATATAGTATCAGCTTTTCTTGTAATAGCAGCATAGTCTCCATTAATACCGATATCAATAGTAGCTCCTGGGCCTTCTTTATTTAATTTTTCTTTTAAATTAGCTTGAATAGTTTCCCATTGACTAACAAAATCAGAAATAAATTCACCCATCATATCAAACTTTAATGCTTTAATAGCAGAACCTTTTTCTGTACTATTAACAGCAAAGAAATATTTAGCAAAACTATTTCCATCAGTAACAATATTATCATGCACTGAAGCAAACCAAGCAGGTGTTTTCATTTTATTTGGGTTAACTGCATTAATAGCTTCAATAAGAGTAACAGACTCTCGATATTGACCTAATATAGGGCCAATAAGATTTTGAGCATGTGTATTATATTCTGGCTCAAATAATATATAACCACCATTTTCAATATCAGGTACTAATTTACTTTTAGCTCTTCGAGTAGTATCTTTTACTTTTTCTTTTTGTTTTACTTCAATAATAGTTCCATCAGGATTTTCAATTAAAGCAGTTTCATTATTATCTATTTCTCTATAAGTATCACTACCTATACTTGCAGGCTCATTAAAATACATTAATGGCTCTGGAAATGAATTAAAGAATTGTAAAAGTTCTACCATATCTTTTGGTAGTTGTTTATTAAATTGAGAACTAGTATTCATTAATACTTTAGAATATAATTGAGTAATGTCTTTAATAAAATCAGAATCTGATTTATAAAAACTTTTTACTCGTTGCATTAATTGCGGATACTTACGATGTAAAGTTAAAGCTTCTCCACTATGAGCTAATACATGAAGACCATAATCATCTGTTAACAATACTTTTTTAGCTAAAGCATCATAAAACCCGGGGTCGTTGTTAGCAATTATATCTATTTCTTGTTGAATTAAATTAGCAATTTGTTTTCTTTCAAATGTATTAGAGGCATTAGAATTTTTAAATAAGAAATCAATACCACCATCATTCTTTTTAGAATCAATTAAATCTTTAAATTGATTAAAGAAATATTTTCTTGGTCCACCTTGCAGTCGATCTGCTTCTGAAAAAATAACACCAGTTCTTTTAAGAATTTCTTCATAACCAACATCCATTGCAATAAATGTTCTTCCAGCAGAATTCATATCCATTTCAGACATTACTTGTGGAGACCAAAAAGGATTATTTTGTGGATCATTTAAATGGTTTTGTAATTGATCTAATGCTAAGAAAGAAGATAAAGTCATACCAAAAGTTTTTTTATCGGATACTCTTAACCATTGAGCAATAGCTAAAGCTTCATTAGATGTTAATTGAGGTAAAGGTATTGGATCAAATCTATTATTCTTTTGAACTATACTTTTATTAGTACTAGCTATATTTATTTTTTGTAAAGCATCTTTATTAATTGAACCATCAGCATTAGCTAGATTTAATTTTGTAATAGCTGATTTTAAATTTTTTCCAATAAGAGCATTATCAGAAATAAATTTTTCATTTAAAAGATTAACCCTTTCTTCCCAAGTTAATTCTGAAACAGACTTACCAAGCAAATTCTTTTGAATAGCAATTAGATTAGAAATCATTAATTGTTTTCTATCTTTAGTAATAATGCTTCCATCATCAAAGTTTTTTAAAAAATAATTTAAAGAAGCTTTACCCATTTCAGGATTACTTAATGCTTGTATATCTTTTTTAGAAACTTTAAATCGAGTTTTAATTGGATTAAGAGTTATATTTCTATTAATTAAATTATTTTGAACTTCAGCAGCAACGTTTTCTCCATAAATACGTAAAGAATCCATATGAAGATAACCCATATTATATTCAGGACCACCTTCAATCATTTCTGCGTGTTCATTAATAGACAAATTAATCTTTCTTAATGTTTTATTTAATTCAGATTGAACTTGTTTAAGACCTCTTTCTCCTCCTCCAGCATTATTATAAATATCTTCTAATCTACCTTCATCAAGACCTAAAAATTCTGCGACATCAATGCCACCTAATTGTTCAGGAGAAATATTATTAGTAATTAAACTAGTAAGTAATCCAACTCCACCAATCATTTCAATAGAACTACTATAAGGAACACTACCGTGTTTAACAGCATAATCTACAATTGAATCAGGATCTCCTCGATTATTTTTATTAGGAGATTTTGCATCAGGAGCTACTTTTCTTCCTTTACGATAATCATTTAAACGTCTTCTAGTTTCTTTTATAATACCGTTATAATTACCAGTATCTGAATTTACAGGTATTTTAAGTCTACGAGCACTTCGACGTTCATTAATAGTTTCTTCAACTAAGTTTTTAGTGGCAATATAAAATTCAGTTGCATCATGTTTTGGTACAACATAAATATTACCATCTAAACCTTTTACTTGTTTAAAGAGATTACTATTCATAGCAGCATTACCTAATACATTAGCTAATACATCCATGTTAACTGAATTAAGAATATTAGGATCTTCTTCTCGAGCTACTTTATTATTACGAGCAAACTTTTTAAATGCTGCTGCTAAACGATATTTAAAATTATTAAACTCAATTCCTTTGTCAGAACTAATTACATCTTGTTTTAATTGAGTGCTTCTTTCAATTACATCTTTAAACGCATCACTATTAAAAGTAATTACTTCTTCTTCAGAAACATTAAAAGGATTTGCATTACCCGATAATTCTTCATTAACTTCAGTATTTAATTTGCCAGAAATAACTTCAGCTGTAATAGCACCTAATGAATTAACAAAACCTCCAACAACATCTTGATTTGATAATTGAGTTGCATTGGAAACAGCTTGTAATCCTGTTTGAGATTCTTCTGTTAAATCTAAAGCACTGTTTAACAAAGATTTATTAGGGATATTTAAAGTAGTTTGAGTTAAATTATCAACTGCATTTTCTGCTGAAGATTGAATAATACCAAGATCAGTATGCCTTACTATATTCCCGAAATTAATATCTAACTGACTACGAGAAGTATAATCAACAGATCCGGGTCTACGACTAGCTTGACTAATTCTTTCTTTTTCTTCTCTGAATTTCTGAAGTTTTTCGGCTGTAGTTAAAGGTTTTTTATCTGGACCAATAATTGTTTGAGCTAAAAATTGATTCATTTCATTTTCAGAAAAACCAGATTCAGGAACAAAATCACCTGCAGGAACTGCTGTTGGTAGTAAAGATTCAGCAGATTGTTTACTTAAATCAATTGGAGAACTACCTGCTATTTGAGCTAGTTCTTCTTCAATTGCAGGAAAAGCATTTAAAACAGGAGCTTCTTCTGTTTGAACTCCGCCTTCCATTTTTGCTTTAGCTTCTTGAGATGCAGCTAATAATTCTGCAAATTGAGAATTAATAGGTTCAGGAATTTCTGTTGATTCTAACGTAGTTCCTAATTGATCTGCAGGAAGTTCTATTGCATCTTGTACCGGAGGGACAGCTGAAGCTATCTGAGGTACATCTTCAACCATAGGCTGTGCGCCCGGTCTAGTTCCTTGTGGTCTTAATGCCATTATAATATCCTATTTAAAATATATCATTTAAAGCCCAACCTAATTGATTAAATGGGCCAACTAAAGGTGCAGCTTTTAATATCTTTCCTGGAGCTTTATCTTGTTCATCAAAGATAGATACAGCAGCATCACCTAATTTACCTGCATAGCCTAACACTGGAGCTTGACCTGATATCTCATCTAAAGCAAACTCTACCCAATTATCTGATTGACTATCATATAAAGGGAATACAGTATTAATAACACGTTCACCTGTTCCTAATAAACCTGAAGCATTAACCCCTCTACGGAATTGTTCAAAGTTATCTAAGTAAGGTGTTTCTTCTCCGTATTTTAATAAGTCTCTTAAATATTGAGTAAAGAAACCTAAGAATAAAAGAGTAGCAATAGTATTAATCATACCCATTCTTTGATCTAAAGGTGTATTACCATTAAATAAAGACTTATAAATTCTAGGTAAAATAGTAGAAGTAAAAGTTGCTATAAAACCTTGGAACTGAAAAAATATTGCTGTTCTAGGATTTTGATAAAACTTAGGTCTATTAGATTTAGTAGGAAAAGCTACTGCTTGGTTTACAAATCTAAACATAGCTAATGACATTGTATCATCATATTTAGCTTGTTGTTCTCTAGTTAAAGGTCCATCTTGATTTAATACACTAAGCATAAAATCAATATCAACACCTAACAACATTAATTCTTCTCTAGAAGATAAAGATTGTTTAGTTAAAACATCGCCTTCATTTTGAACATCATAAAGATAACCATGAATAGCATCAGTAGCTAAAGAAAGTCGCATATTACGAGTTAAATTAGTAAGAGATTGAAGACCAATTAATCTAAAGAAACTATCAATAGCTCTTTGTTTATTAATACCTGCATTAACATCATTCTTTTGAGCAACAGATTGTTTAGATTGAAGCCATCCTTGTTTCCATAAATTTTCCCTTACACTATCTGTAATAGTATCAGATCTTTTTATTAAACCTCTAGATGCCTTATATGCTCCTTCATTAAACAAATCATAAAACTCAGCAGCAGCCATTTTAGCAAAACCAGTAATAGTATTTTTACCTTTGCCAAATATAATTTCTTTTGGAACTCCCATAGGAACTAAAGCTAATTCTACAATAGAAGATAAAGTAGCTAAAGGCAATTGATTTAAGATTGAAACAAATAATACATTACTTTGAAAAGCTTTTAATGTAGGATTTTCTATCTTTTTATATTCACCTTTTCTTATATCTAAATAATCTTTAAGCTCTGCAGCTAAATAAGCAGCTTCGTCTGCTGTAATTTCATCATTAATATAAGCTTCTTTAATAAAGTAAGCTAAATTTTTTCCATTAGTTCCATAGTATTTACTATTAGTTAATATTGCAGCTGTTGTTCCATTAATAGCTGACATATTATAAAACAAATCATCATTTAAATAAGGATCTAATTTAGGATTTCCTCTTAATCTATTGATATCTACATCTTTAGCTTTTAAAGGAGAATTAAAAAGATTACCATCAAATAAATTATGTGTTTCTTGTAATGCTTCTATATCAAGAATATCATATGCAATTGCTTCTGCATCTTTAGCAGACATTCCTGATTCTTCTAAAGCTTCTACAAAGCCTGCCATGTCATTAGTTATTTTTACTTTATTAAAAGTTTTTCTTTGTAATAAATTAAAATCTTCACCTGTAATAGAACTAATTTTATTATTATAATTATTTATTTTTTGAAAGTAATCAAAAAGAAGATCTTGTTTATCTTTATATTTATCTGGAAAAGAAAAATCTTCATCTGAATTAAATGCACTTTTAAAATCATAATATGCATCAGGGTTATAATTTATTTTATTTTTTAATTCATTAAATAAATTAATAATATCTCTATCAGAAAAAATATCTGTTAATTCTTTTTGAGATTTAACTCCGAATTTTGCTAATGCAGTTTCAGCTGGACCTATAATTTCGTTAAGTCCATTTTCAACTCTATTTTGAAAATCAACATCAGCTGCACCATTAGCCCAAAAAGTACCTCCAATTAAAGCAAAAAGTTTTTTAAGTGATTTACTTTTATTTCCGTACTTAATATAAAGGTCTCTGCTTAAACCTCTCCAAGTATTAGAAAAAGATTTTTTATCTAAGTCTTTTAAACCTTGAGCAATAGTATCAGGTCTTTCTCCATTAGCATATTCTAATTCTATTAATTCTTTTAAGCTATCTTCGTTATCATTAATACGTTCTATAATATCATCGACAGACATTTCTTTACCGGAATTTTCTTCCTTAAACATTTGTTTGTCTTTCATATCCATAGAAGCTTTAGTAGGATCAGCTGCTTTATTTGCGCTTAATGCTCCTAAATAATTCATATTAGATTTTACTTGAGAACTAAAAGACATTATACCGCCTAATGTTCCACCTGCAACAGCAGCATTCATTAAACGATTAGTTAGTTCATTAGTATCTAATTCAGTAATATCTAAAGTACTTTTTTCACCTAAAGAAGCAAATAGTTCTTGTCCTGTTTCAGTTAATGCTTCGGCTGCTCCACCTTTAAGAAAAGCTTTTCCAGTATCTTTAGCAAAACCTAAATATTTATTAGCAAATTGAGTAGCCAAAATATTTTTAGCAGTAGAAGAAACACGAACTAATTCAGTCATTAATTCTTTAGCTAAAGCTTTTTCAGCAAATTGAATATTACCTTTGTATTTTACATCAGCTAATTCTTTAACAATTTTATTTCTATCAACTGCATTATTAATAAAATTAGAACCAGATTTAGTTATACCTTTTAAACCTAAACGTTCTAAAACACCTTGAGCTATACCAGAAATAATTGCAGCACTTGCATCTTTTTCTTCTTGTGCATTATAAACTTGACCTGCATAAATAGTAGAAGGTATAGTTAAAGAAACACCGAAAGTAGCAGGAGCTAAAGCTACTGATAAAATAGAAGTAATCATATAAGGTGCAGACATAGCAGCATTAGTAATAATTGAATCTAATACTTTAGTTGCACTATCTAATTGCCAATTTCCTTCTTCATCAAAAGGCATTTGATTTTCTAATACAGGCATACGAGCAACTTCTCTTTGAAGTCTTTCTACATTAGGCTTTCCTGAATCATCAAATCCAAATTCATCTCCAATAAGATCCCATGCTCCCCAAAGTCCTTCTACTAAATTAGACTTACCTAAAGCCCAAGCTGTTTTTAAAGAACTCTTAGCAGTGTTATCTAAATTTCTATCTACATTACCAATTTGAACAGAACCTGTAGAATAAATTTCTGGAGCCATAGACTTTTGTAACTCATTTAAAGCTACAGGTTTTGCTACAGTTTGAAAACTTTGATTACGATAATCTTGTAATGCTTTTCTAGCTTTATCCCATTCATTTTCAGTACCAGTAACTTCTCTATTTACTTGATCTAATCGGCCTAATAAAGAAGCAGTTATTTGTTCTGGACTAGAAAAAGTAGTAACATCAGCTAACCCTGTTTGCAAAAGTTTAGTAGTTAATCTTTCACCAGTGACAGGGTTAACTTTATCACCAATATATCTTCCGTAAATATCTTGTTCACCAGTAAGGCTAACTTCAGAAAAATTATTTTTATCAGCTAACCTAGATATTTCATAAGCTTGTAAAGCTCCTCCAACTTGCCCCGGCTTATAACCTTCTTCAGTTACATGAGGTGTTTCATCTGTATCAACACCATCTAATCTAACAGAAGTACCTGTTTCAGTGTTAACAAAAGTATCACCATCAATAAAAGCTGTTTCTTGATCTTGTTTAAAAAGATCTTCTAGCAAGTTATCGTTCATAATTTTTTCCTTTAATTATTAGCAGGAGATTCAGCTTTAATTTCTTCCGAAGATATCTTATTGTCTTTTAATAGTTTATTCATAAATAAATAAAAACCATTTTCTTTATCTTTAGTACTAGGGCTACCATAAGATTTTTGTTGTTCTTCACTTAAAGAAACCCATACATCAGCAGCTTGAGTCATAAATGCTCTATTCTGTTGTTCTAATTGAACTGTATTAGCATCAGCAAACCTTGGATCTGCTTTAATAACAGCACTTAAATTATCAGTTATTTCAGACTGCAATTCAGGAGCAAGGAATTCCATTTCATCTAAAGGCGCATCTGGATTAATAGCAAATACCCTAGTATAATCTGAAGCTACAATACCTTTTAATCTTTCTTGATTTAAGAAAGGTAAAATAGAAGTAACTTCTTTATTTGGATTATTCTTTTGATATTCAATCATAGCTGGAATAGCATTAAACATTATGTTATCCATTTCATTTTGGACTCTAATATTTTCTACTTGAACTCCAAATATTTTATCAAAATAACTAAGTGATTGGCCAGCTATTTGAGAGCCATTAGGAAATCCTTTTGGACGTTTAACATTACCTTTATTATCTCTATAAGCATCGTTAATTATATCATTTGCCGGACTAATAGATCTCCCTTTCCATGCGGCATAAGATTGTCCTGATTTATCTTCAGTCCATTCTTTTGCGTTAGGAGGTATAATTGCATTTCCATTAGGCGTCCGATAATAATATTGTTGAGAAGTTTTATCCCAATATCCATTAACTCTTTGCTTTTTACCATCAATATTAATTTCAAATACTTTAAAGTCTTTACTAAATTCAGTAGTATTAATAGGTTTAAGATCAGACAGTTTACCTGATTTTCTAAACTTTTCAATAGACTTAGTAGTATAAGTTCCTAATGCGGCTTTAGCATAAGCTTCTTTTTGTTTATCTTTAGCATCAATACGCTTAAGATAATTTTGAGCAGCCCATTGAGCTGATCCGCCATGGTCATAACCAAACGCTCGAGAACCAAGATACATAATTGCAGCACGAGAAAGTTCATTAGAATCTAATAATCCGGAATCTCCCATAAATCCTGTAATACTAGAAGCAACACTTTCTAAAACATTACCTAAATTAAAATCACCTGTTTGTTGATTAATCCAAGTTTTAGCTTGATCATATAATGCTCTTTCTTCATCAGAAGTTTCATCATACTGCATACCGATATCATCATCAAGAGTACGGGCATCTAATTCTCTTACTTTAGCTAAAGCTTTTTCTTTAGTTGTAAAAGAAGGCATTTCTGCACCTTCAGATGCTTCTATTGCAGGTTCAATTGTTTGTAAATCAGATTCTTCTGGTCCACCCATTCCTGCAGCAGCTTTTTCTTCTGGGGAAGTAACAGTAATATACTCATCTCGAGGAGTCATAATACGTTCTATAAAAGATTTTCCTTCTAAAGGATGAGGAATACCTTTTTTATCATCTATAATAGCTTGCATAGCAGGTGTTGGTTTAGGAGGAGGTAATTCTGATCGACCTTCATCTTTTGGAATACCATCATTTCCTAAATCTATTCCTAAACTATCATCAATAGTTTTACTTAATGTTTGTTCTTGAGGAGTAGTTAACCATTCCCACCAAGATTGTTCTTTTTTAATAGGAGAAGGCGGAGCAGTACTAGCAGAAAGAGTATCAATAGGATAAACATTTCCTTGAGCATCTACAATAGGTGCATCAGGAGCTGACATTGCAATATCAAATTTACCAATATAATCTTGTGTCTCTTGAGGTAACTGCGGTATTTCTCCTGCTTTGTATTGTGCTACTCTTCCGGGTCCAGCATTATAAGCAGCTAAAACTTCTTGAGGAGTATAATCAGGATATTGAGCTTGAATACCTTTTAAATAAGATTCAGCAAAAGCCCTTGATTGAGCTTCATTAGTAGGATCAAAATTTTCTGGTACTTGAACACCATATCCTGGGTCTGCAATAGTAGCAGGCATTAATTGATAAGGCCCAATAGCCCCCATAGAAGATACTGCATTAGGATCTCCACCTGATTCTACTTGACGTAATTGATCAAGCAAATTTCTAGTAATCCATTCACCATCAGCTGCATATACAGTACGAGAACATTCAGGGCAATCACAAGAAGCTTTACTACCTTTAGCAGCATACTTTACTTTGCAACCACCAGCAGCATACTCAGGTTCTGGCCCATAATTAGGGATAGTACCGCCTTGAGCAGCTTGTATAGCTCTTCCCTCATCATTCATTTGTGCTAATACAGGGCCATATATACGCTCTGCTTCAGCATTCATTACACGTTCACCGGGAGTTAACCATGCAGGTACTGTGTCTGTACCTTGTGGTTGTCCGGGATGATTAAAGTAATCTTCGAATTTAGGTACTTGATTCTCCATAGGAGGTACTTCAAATTCAAAAGAGATCATATTACCATAGCGATCTTTTTGAGAAAACTTTTTAAGGTTTTTCATTTTACCTCCTGTTACCTAATGGACCTACATATCCGCCTTTACTAAATGGAGAAGATCCCCATGAATCTCCTGCTACATCTCCAGCAGTTTGGCCACCTGTTCCGCCACCATAATCACCATCTGATGCATTATCAGCATGTGCTGTACCTGCTTGTCCTTTTCCACCACCATAATTACCATAACCAGCTCCACGTTCGCTGGCTAAATCTTCTCTAGCTTGATTCATAAGCGCACCTGCTTCAGCGGTAGATATTTTATTTGCTTGAGCAAGAGCAGAAGCTGCTTGTGCTTGTGCTGCAGATCTTGCGGCAGCTGCTGATTTAGCTTTTTGTTCCGCAATATATTGTTCAATTGCTCTTCTATTAGCAGCAGTTTGATTAGCAAAAGCGTTAGCATCAAATTTGTTAATATTTGTATTAATACCTGTAAAAGATTCAATAGAAGCTAATTGTTGAGGAGTCAAATTTTCTAAGTCTAAATCAAAGCCAGTTGCTTTTTCAATATCATAATTTAAACTATTTATTTTTTCTTTTTCTTTTAACTCTTTTTCTCTTTTAGAATCTTTTTCAGTATAATAAACATTACCTGCTGCATCAGTTACAACAGTTAAATTATTAGGATCTACAACATTAGAAGGTTGCCCTAAATTAAAATTATACTTTGGAGCTTGTAAAGTAGAAGGATCTAATCTATCATATTGTGTATCTAAAGCATCAATTTGATTATCTAATATACTTCCACCAACAGCATTAGCAACCATTTTTCCAGGAAGTAAATTTCTCCACCAAGCATCTTTATCTTTTGCTGCTTTAGCGTTTGCAGCTTCAGCTGCTGCTTTTGCTTCTGCATAAGTCATATCTGTTGTTTTAGATAAATACTCTGCTCTTTTTTCTACATCATATGTAGGTAAATCTGATTCTCCATAATTATATAACCCCCATCCGGCATCCATTATAATAGAATCTGAAGGTGCTACTTGATATGAGTCATATTCATATACTCCCGGTTCTGTTTCAAATACAAGCCCAGTAGGAGAAGTAAAAGCAGGAGGCTCTTGATTAGAACTATCGCTTTGTTGACTTATTGATTCAGGGGGAGGAATAACTTCTTCTTTAGGTATTTCAAATTTTTTATATTCAAAAGGTTCTTTAGGAAATAAATCTTTAAAAGGGTCTTCGCCTAAACCAGTATTAAGATAAGAGAAATCTTCTCTAAATCCAACAGCCATAGTTTACCCCTTTTTACTTAATGGTCCTACATAACCACCACGAGAAAGCATTTGGCTTAAAGCATATGCACCTAATATAGGCATACCATATTGCATCATCATTGGCCCCATTTGAGCACCAAGACCGGATAGCATATTCATAAACCCAGGTTGAGCTGCACCCATAGCAGCAGCATCTCCAGCAGAACCACCTAATTGTGCTGCTCTAATTGCGGCATCATCCATACTTGGATCAGCTTGTCCACGAGCCATTACTGCTTTTAATGGATTAATTTCTACTAATTTTTCTTTAGCTGTATTCATACCTTCTTTTACATAAGGTGTAGCGACATCCATACCTTCATTCATAGCTGCATTTAAAACTTGACCACGGGCCATTTGACCTAATCCAGGTTTAGCTTGAATACTAGGGGCTTGAACTGCTTGGCTAGTTGCACCCATCATAGGATAACCTGATCCATATGCAGGACGTTGTCTATCCTCACGCATTTGACCGCCAGTACGCCTTAACTGATAAGGGTCACTAGCAGCTCTACGTTGATTAGCTAATAAAATTTGTTGTCTTGCACTTCTATTTGGACTCATTTACCACCTCCGGAAGCAGTAGTAGTAGTTTGTTTGGGAACATTACCTGATACAAATTGGCTATAAAAACCTAATTCTTCTTTAGGTGCATCAAGTCTCATTTGTTCTTGCATTTGTTTTGTACCACCTACATCTTGTAAAGCTTCCGCTCC
>Ga0255769_10004829_pt1 | contig 12911 bp, 9 predicted proteins | sample 041ome_9_FD_179637 | JGI IMG/M metagenome (GOLD analysis project Ga0255769, IMG submission 179637) | Coastal salt marsh microbial communities from the Groves Creek Marsh, Skidaway Island, Georgia - 041413US metaG (version 2) | ecosystem: Environmental > Aquatic > Marine > Intertidal zone > Salt... | reverse complement strand
TTGTTCAAATTATAAATTCCATCATATGGTGCTATAAATTTATTAGATTCTTGATTATCAATTATTTTTTCAATTTTTTTTATATATTTTGTTTCTCCACATAAATTTCTAAAAGATTTTATTCCTGCTCCTAGGAATACATTTTCTTTAAATATTTCAAATGCAGTAATAAAATGAAGTTGATGTCTAAAACTAAAAAAATTTATATTATCATTTTCAGTCACCTGATGATATGTATGATCAATAATTCTTTTATAAGAATTTTCATTAATAGAAAACCCAGCTAAAATTGATATTGATAAAATAATTATTATTAAAAATTTATTTTTGAATGATAAGTATAGAAATGTAAAAAAAATTATTATTAAGTAAATTGCTAATGCTGTTCTTTCCGCACTCAAAATTACCATTATCAAACAAATTGATGTAACATAAAAAAATAAAATTATTCTGTTTTTAGGAGAAATACTAAATAATAAAAAAATAAATATACCATAAGTTCTTGATACAAAACTTCCTAAAATTAATTCATCACCAAAAATTCCGCTTACTCTATTTATGTCTAGTGGGTATCCTAATACATTAAAACCATAAATAACTTGAAAAATACAATCGATAAATATTAAAGAATATAATGAAACAAATGTGTAAAGTGTAAAAATTTTATAATCTTTTTTTTGAAATATGTAACTAACTAACAAAGCAAAAAAGATAAATCTAACAAAAGGAATTGCTGATTTTAAAGAGATTAGAATATTGTGAGAAATAAATGAATTAAAAAAAATATAAATATAAAATAAAATTAGAAAAGATACTACCTCATTATCAAAGATATTTGAAAATAGTTTTTTTTTAATCATAAAATAAATAAAAAAAAGTGAGGATACTGAAATAATCAAATCAGGGATAAAAGGACCGCTAACTAGACTAAAAATAAAAATAAAAATTAATACTTTTAAAAAAATCTTTTTATGATCTATCTTAATTTTGGAAATTGTCATGGATATTGTAATTAATATTACTATAACTTAGTCTTATTATAATTAATTTTCTATGAATTATAAAGAATATAAAATTGCCATTGTTGGTTTTTATCAAATCAATGGAAGTTTTAATGGGGCATCAGAAGTAAGTTTGAGTTTATATGAATCATTAAATTGTAAGAAAAAACTATTTGATTTAAAAAATCCCAAATTATTGAACTCAAGTCCATTCTTTAATTTTTTTTATCCATATTTAATAAAACCAGTTAAAATATTATTTCAAATTAAAAAAATTCAAAATTTTTTTAAAAAAACCAATAAAAAAATTATTATTATCGAAGGAGCAAGCTGGGTTGGTTATTCATATGTTTTTATTAAAATAATCAAATTTTTAATAAAAGATTTAATAATTATATATCATGCGCATAATATTGAATATGAAATAAGAAAACTTAAAAATTCGTCTTTAATACAAATATTGACATATATTCTTGAAAAAAAGGTGTTAAACCTTTCTGACTATTCAACATCTGTATCTAAAATTGATCAAAAAAAAAACCTACTTCTTTATAAAAAAAAAACAATTTTGTTTTATAATGGAATTAGTAAAAAAAGGTTGAACTCCTCTAATAAGAGAATTGATGGGGAATATATAATATTCTCAGGTAATTATTTTTTTTTACCAAATCAAATTGCAATAGATGCACTAATTAAACTCTTTAAAAAATTAAATACACAATTTAAAAACCTTAAATTAATAATTACTGGCTCAGATGTTCCAAAATCAATTCAAAATCATAAATTTGTTATTTTTAAAAAAAATCTTTCCAAACAAGATCTTAACAATTATTTAAAAAAATCTATTTGTACAATTTTGCCTTTAAAGGAAGCACCTGGAACTAAATTAAAAGTAATTGAAGCATTATTAAATGGTGTAATTGTTGTTGGCACCAAACATGCTTTTAAGGGATTAAATTTATCCAAATCAAAACCTCCATTCATATATAAAAATGAAAATCAGTTATATAATCTTGTTAAACTTTTAATTAATGACAAAAAAAAAATAAAAAAGTTAGCATTTAAAGATATAAAAAATTACAAAAAAGATTATTTAATGGAAAATATTATCAAGAAATTTTTTACTAATAATACTTAAAAAAAATTATTTTTATTAAATAATTTTTCTTTCTTTATCAACAATATATAAGCACATTAAAAAAATTAAAAAATCTATATTGTAATAAGATATAGAGTTTTCAATTAAACATCTTAAATATAAAAATAAAAGTACATTAATACTAATTATCAATCCAAAATTTTCATTAAAGTTATTGTATATTTTTTTAACAAAAATAAATTGGAGAATTCTGATTAAGATTTTTATATTTATGTATATAAAAATTAAAATACCAATCACACCACTACAAACAAATATATTTAACAATGCATTAGAAACATTACTTCCATAATAGTTTGAAATGCCACCTTTTAACAATTTTCTATCAGCTTGGAAACCATTTCCTATCCATAAATTAATTTTATTATTCAAATATAAACTATAAATTCTTTTCCAGATTTCTAATCTACCTGTTGTTTCGATTTCTAATCTACCTGTTGTTTCGACTTCTAAAAAATTGTTTTGTTTATTATCTTTTAAAATACTTCTTTTGGTAATAATCTTTCTTTTATTAATAAATTCTTTTTTTAAAACTTGGTAATCTTTTTCAAATAGATTAAGTTCTTTAGAATTATCAGATTTGATTATTAAATTATAAATTTGATATTCTTTAAATGTATATTGAAGTAAATATGGGATAATTGAAATAAAAATAAGAATTACTATCTTTTTAAAATAGGAAATATTAATAAAAAAGATTATTAATAATGAAATTAAAATACAGGAATATATCCCAAATCGAGAAGCTAATAAAAAAATTATCGTATTAATTAAAATAACAAAGACCAAGCTTAAAATTTTTGCCCAGTTATTTTTAAAACTAAAAATAAATAACAAAGTAATAATTGAAATCATACTAAGAATTCTTGAAATTCCAGTTGATCTAGACATAACATGTCCAAAAACCTCATTAGTAGCCAAGTAACTAGAGTAGTAGAGCAATACTGTATTCTTAACTGGATTAAAAAAATAATCGTTCAACATATTTAAAGTAAAATAAAGATAAACAATTGCAATTATGAATGATGTAATGATAATTTTTAGTTTTATAATATTTTGAAATTTATTATTGCTGAAATTAATATAATAAAGCAATGACGCAATAGTACCGATCATCATATATATAGACTGTATTTCAAGCCCAATATTCAGATCACTAATAAATTCATCAATTTTAGCGATGTCATTAGTAAAAAAAATTTTATAATTTACTATAAATTGATTAAAATTTTCAGAAAAGAGGAAATTTAACTCGATTATAAATATTACTAAATAGAAAAAAAAAATAGAGTTTAATAATTTAATTTTTTTAAAGTTTATAAAAAAATAAATTACTAAAGAAATAAAAGAAGTTAGATATAAAAATATTCTAATAGCATTTATATTGGAACTTTTACTTAAACCAAAATAAAAAAGATCTGTTAAATTAGCATTAATTGCGAATAAGATTGGAAACCATATAAAAAATATAGCTATTTGTTTTTTGCTGTTTTTTAATTTTAATATCATTATTTTTTTAAACCAAAAAATCTTTTAAGAAATATTTTAAATTTATTTTATGCTTTATAATATTTTTATTAGCTATTTTGAAATTATAATCAAATTTTTTATTATTAATAATTTTATCTATTATTAATAATATTTTTTTTGGATTGTTAAAATTTATAGGAATTATTAAATTATTATTTTTCAATTCATTATAATCAATCAAATTTTTATCATATAAAATATGTACATTTTTATTAAGAGCTTCAATGACAAAAATACTAAATAGGTTTTCGGATGATGCAAATGTAATTTTACTTTTATTTAGTATTTTTATTACTTTATCATTTGTAATCTTGCCATAATTTTTGCAACCATTTATTTTAAGTTTATCTCCAAAAATGCAAATTTTATATTTTTTCGATAATAAATTAATTATATCAAATATTTTTTTTGAATTTTTGGTATTATGCTTTCTATAATAAAATACTATATCAAATAAAAAATTTTTATTTCTATATTTATTTTCTTCAATAAAAGTTAAAACAAAATTAAAAAAAAACTTACTATTATCAGGCAGATAATCTCTCAATAAATTAGTAGAAAAAATAACTTTTTTAAATCTAAATCTTAAAATAAAAGAACTTAAGCAATAAAGGATAGGAAAAATAAATTTTCTTATAAGTGCTGAAAATCCATCTATTTGACCAAAATATTTTGAGCCAGTCACAGGTCCTAATATTGTTTTGGGGGGCAAAAGAAGAAAAATTAATATATTCCAAAATGGTAAATAATTTGAATAGATAATTTTATTTCCAAATATATAATTCTTCCAACAATATAATACCCCTACTAATGGACCTAAATATTTATGAAAGAAAGATTGATTTATTCTATTTAAATCTAATTTTTTTAAATCTGTTATTTTTTTAATATTAAATTTTTTTTCTAATGATTGAATGATAATTTTATTATGCTTTGGCAGTAGTTTATAAAGAAAACTTCTACACAAAATTCCTTCACCTGTATTTTGTGAAATATCCGAAGTCCAGATAAATATTTTTTTTTTAACATTCATTTAAACAGTTTTTAATTAATAATGTTTTCATTTTCTATTTCACCTTTTAAGTTTTTAAATTTTCTAAACATTAGCCCATAAGAAAATAATATTAACGATTTAGAAAGCCTCACTACTCGTCTTTTCGTGTCAGTTTTTAATCTCCAAATTGACTCCAAACCATAGTTTTCCAAAAATTTAGGACAAGAATCTTCTTCTCCTGTAAGCATATTTAATGCCCCTCCAATACAAGCAATCTTGTAAGAAGATTGATTTTTTGAAATATATTTAGCAATTTGTTCTTGTTTGGGAGTAGGTAATGTCAATAAACATAAAGTATTTTCTTCAATAATTGGTATATATTTTCTAATTTCATCTATAGTACCAAATGGTAATTCTGTATGTTTAATTTTTTTATTAAATTTTTGAGTTAGATAAATTTTTCCTTTTTCAGTTAAAACACCTAATACATGAATACAATCTATATCCTTTGGAATTTCCAAATTTTCAACTAAATCTCTACCTGGTATTTTTTTTAATTTATTCTTAAAAAATACAAATTTAAATAAACCATCTGGCCAATGATACATATTTTTATAAATATCTAATTCTTTTGAAACATAATGTCCGAGGAATGCAAGATTTAAGCCTGACAGTATGAAGTTTTTTTTAAATAATTTTGGAGATATAGTTGTGACTAAAATAAATTTTTTAAAAGTTTGTTCTTTATGTTTATCTAATAAATTTTGTAAATAATCAAGATTTCTTTTAAAATCAAATTTTAGTAATAAGTTTTTATGATTGTCATATGTGGAATTTAAAATTCCTTTTTTTTTTAATTCAATAAATTTATCAATCTCTAATATAAATTTTTCAATATTGTCTGGTTCAATTGCTGAACCAATATTATAATCATTAATTAAATTTTTTACTTCTCCAGAAATTAATCCCAATATAGGTTTATTATATTTTAAATAAGTTGAAAATTTTCCTGGTATTGTAGATGATAATATTTTTCCTTTTTTTAATGATAAAAACAATACATCAGCTTTTTTTTGATATTTAACAATTTCATTTAATGGAATAAAATCCATTAATTCTAAATTATTCAAATTTTCACTAGATTTTAATTTAATTAATTCACTAAATCTTCTACCTCCTCCAATTATATACCAATTTAATTTTCTATCTTTAGTTTTATCTATAATTTCAACAATAGTTTTAAAATTCTGAGCATCCCCAATACTACCAGTAAAAAATATATTTAAGTTATCTTCAAAATTATCTTTTAAAACTAAATTGTCATTTATATCAATTTTATCATTTTCATTTTGTATTTCTGGCCATGAAGGAAAAAAATAAACTTTATCAATATTGTCAATTTTTTCTTTAATTAAATTTACATAACTTTCTGATTGAGCTAAAATTATATCAGTTTTATCTAATATAAACTTAATAAGTTTTGATAAAATTTTTTCTAGGTATTTATTTTTTAAAACACCAAGTTCAAATATTATTTCTGGCCATAAATCTAGTACCCATAAAATAGTTTTTGATTTACACATTTTAGAAAGAATTATAGATGTTAGCGCAACAGTCAGTGGAGATGTTCCAAATGTAAAAATATAATCAAATTGTTTTTTTCTATAAATAAAGAGTCCAAAAATAATTGACGTAAAAAAAAAGCTAAGATAATTAAAAAACAATCTTGTATTTGATCCACTTCCTCTTGTAATAATAGGAACCCTGCTTATTTTGCAACCATTGAACTGTTGATATTTATGGGGGTTTTTTGAATAATCTTCAAAAAGTTTTCCACCTGGGTAGTTAGGTTTACCTGTGAGTATTTCTATTTCTGCATTTTTAGATTTAAAATAATTAACTATATCATTTACTCTAAAGTTTTCAGGCCAAAAATATTGAGAAACTATTAAAATTTTTAATCTTGATCTATCTTCCATGTATTTCTATTTATAAAAGATACATAACTCTTAATTATTCTTACGACTTTATTTGATACATCTTTAACTTGATATTCTTCCAATGTTTTTGGGAAAGTTTTAGTTCTTGTTTTTAACAATATATCAATACACTCTTTCAAGTCTTTAAAGTTTACTTTAGACAATAATACTGCTCCTTCATCCATTCCTTCTTGTCTTTCAATATCTTCCCTTAATGAAATAGCAGGTAAATTCAAAATTGATGCCTCTTCAGTTATACTTCCACTGTCAGAAATTATAATTTTGGCTGATAATTGAAGAGACATATATTCAAAATAGCCAAATGGTTTATGGAATAAAATATTTTTTGATTTCATTATTTTATTATCTGACAGTTTTTTTTTAAGTCTTGGATGAGTACTTATTAAAATTGGTAGTTTGTATTCTTCATTTAAATTTTCAAGTATCTTTATAAAATTAGATATATTTTTACTATTATCTATATTTTCTTCTCTATGAAAACTCAATAAAATAAATTGATTTTTTTTTAATTTATTTTTTTTTAAAAAATAATTAATTTTTATCTTATTTTTGTTGTCATTAATTACTTCAAATAAAGGACTACCAATTTTAAAAATTCTATCTGATTTCAATCCTTCATTAAGCAAATTATTTCTAGCAAAATTACTGTAAGTTAAATTGATATCAGATATATGATCAACTATTTTTCTATTAATCTCTTCTGGTACCACATCATTAAAACATCTATTGCCTGCCTCAATATGAAAAATTGGTATTTTATTTTTTTTTGCAGAAATTGCAGACAGTGAACTATTTGTATCACCTAAAATCAAAAATCCATCAGGTTTTATCCTTTTAATTAATTGATCAACTTTTAAAATTATTTTAGAGATATTTTCTATAGGATTTTGAGATATAGTCTCAAATGTATATCTTGGTTGAATTTTAAATTCTTTTAAAAAAATATCTTTTAAATGATAATCATAATTTTGATTGGTATGAACAAGATGATGATCAAAATGATTTTCTAATTTTTTAATAATTGAAGACAATCTTATAATTTCAGGTCTGGTTCCTACAACAGTTAATATTTTCTTTTTATCCATAATATTTATAAGTGTCAGGTTTATTTATATTAAAATTTTCATTTGCCCATACAATTCCAATTAATTCGGATTTTCCTGTATTAATTATAGTATGAACGTATCCTGGCATAGATCTAAAAATTTTCATATTCTTACCACTTATTTTTTTTATAATAACCTTTTTGTTAAATAAATTGACATATTTTATTTTTGCATTTCCTTTTAAGATTAAAAATTGCTCAACTTTTGAATGGTGATAATGGCCGCCTCTTTCTTTTTTTACGTTAATTGAGAAATAAGAGATTTGTCCAAAATTTTTCGATTTAAGGAATTCTACAAAATTACCTCTACTATCTTTGTGAGATTTAAGATCCAGTAAAAATAATTTTTCAGTAAGAAAACTTATGAAGGTACTATATAAATTTTTATTAACTCTAGTTTCTAAATTATTTAAAGAAATGTTTTTAATATTTACATTAAATTCTCTTAACTTTTTAGCAATATAATCAACTCTAACTCTATCAATATTGTCAATCTTAGGATACAATTTTTTTTCTTTACCCAAAATTATATTCATAAATTTATTTAATAAATCATCTATATAATACAAATTTACAAAGTCTTTTTTATTATGAACTTTTATCTTTTTATTTCTAATAATATTATAACAAAAGGTTGCTACTACTGAGTTATATTCAGGTTTTGACCATTTACCATAGACATTTGGTAGTCTAAGTATGCTGATACTATTATTTGTTTGCTTTTTATATTTTATCAGAATTTTTTCACATTCAAGTTTACTTTTTGCATACGGATTATTTTTTTTTATTTGAGTAGTTGAAGTAAAAATAATTTTTAATTTTTTTTTTTTTTTAGTTAAAATCGAACAAATCTTATTTGTAAGTTCAATATTATTTACTTTAAATAATTTTGTTTCCTTGGGTCTATTTTCGCCAGCAAGATGAAAAATAATATCCGATTTTTCGATTAAATTTTCTAACTTATTTAAATTATCATTTCGATTAAATTCAAATATATTAAAATTTTTTTCTAGAAGAGAGAATTTTAAATTTCTTCCAATAAATCCATTTGAGCCAGTAATTAAGATATTCATTTAATCAAATCTTTTATAGAATCTGATTTTTTTAATAATTTGATTGTTTGATCTACATTAAGTAATGTATTTTGTTTTGAGCTATAATTTTCGAATAGCAAGTTATTTTTATTACCTTCTTTAAAGTATTTACTATAATTTAAATCTCTTAGGTCAGGATTTACAACAAAAAATTGATTTTTATTTTGACTTAATCTTCTCTCTTCTGCACTTAATAATGTTTCATGCATTTTTTCTCCGTGTCTAATACCAATGATCTTTACAGGATAATCTTTTTTTCCATAAATTTTTAATATCGCTTTGACTAAAACTCTTAAATTTGTAGAAGGCGATTTTTTAACAAAAAGTTGACCATTTTTTCCATTCTTAAAAGCATAGAATACTAGATCGAGTGCATCATCTAATGTCATCATAAATCTTGTCATATCATAATCTGTAATTGTAATTGGTTGATTATTTTTAATTTGACTTATAATCAAAGGTATTACTGAACCTCTTGAACCAATTACATTCCCATATCTAGTTACGCAAACAGTTGTTGAATTTTGATTTAATAATGATTTAGACAATGCAACTTTCTCCATTAAAGCTTTTGAAATACCCATTGCATTAATTGGATGAACAGCTTTATCTGTGCTCAAACATATTACTTTTTTTACATGATTTTTTATTGATGAATTGATTATGTTATTGGTACCAAGCACATTAGTTTTTGTAGCTTCCATCGGATAAAACTCACATGATGGTACTTGCTTCAATGCAGCTGCATGAAAAATATAATCAATGCCTTTGGTAATATTGTCTGTACAGTCTGTGTCTCTAACATCACCTAAATGAAATCTTATATTTGGAGCATTAAAAATTTCTCGCATATCATATTGTTTTTTTTCATCTCTACTTAAAATATTAATTTGATTAAATTTAATTTTATTTCTTAATATTTTTTTTAGTAATTGATTACCAAAGGATCCTGTACCTCCCACAATAAGTAAATTTTTTCCAGCAAAGCTAATCTTATTCATACCAGTGATAATTTTTTTTATTTTTATATTTCCTATCACAATATCCTCTATAGTAAGATAAAAAAATTGCTAATCTATATAATCTTGGAATATAAAATATATATTTTTCTAAATACACGATAAATTTTTCAAATATTTCAATTAAAAAATAAAAAATTTTTAGTTTTGTTAGAAAATTAAATATCAAATTATCTTCTATTCTATAGTAAATTGTCTGTTTCCAAGATTTATAATTTATTTTTTTTAATACGTTTGTTGAATATCTACTCAAAAAATAGATTTTATTTAAATAACTTCTAAAATTTCTTTCATCTAAATGATAAACAGTAGGTTTTGAAGGAATAAGATTAAATCCTTTTTTTATCAATCGGTAACCAAACTCATAATCTTCAAAACCATAATTACTAAATTTATTATTAAAATATTTTGTTTTTTTTAATAGTTTTGAATTTTTCATACCCATATTCATAGTAACAATTTTTGAGGCTTCTAAATACTTTTTTCGATTTATACTTTTATTTGGAAATACAAAATGTCTCGTTTGTCTATATCTTGTAAAGTTTTTTGTATTAATATTTTTTTTTAAATATTTTACAGATCCACACAAAATATCTTTATCAGTTATTTGCTTAAAGAGATTAAGATACTCAATTATAAAATTATTTGCTGGCAAACAATCATCATCGAGTAAAATTAAATTTTTTCCTTTTGCTTTTTTAATTCCATTATTTCTTTTTAAAGCATTACTATTTTTGGAACAAAATAAATATTTTATTGATAAATTTTTATGATTAAAATTTTTTAAATTTTCATAAAAAATATTTTCTTCATTATCACAAACTATAATTTCAGTATTAATATTTAATGGGATTTGTTTTAATAACTTTTGAATTATTAAATTTAATTTATTAATCCGTCTATGTGTGGGTATAATTATACTTAAAATAATTTTTTTCATAAAAAATTTTGCTTTTTAATTCAGCTTTAAATTTTATTAGTTTGAATAATTTTTTTATTATCTAATTTAAAAAATTTATTACAATTTTTTAGTGAAGATTTTCTATGATTAATTATTATTATCGTCTCAATATCGCTTTGATTAAACAAATTATCCATTAATTTTTCTTCCATTTCTTCATCCAAAGCGTTAGTAGCTTCATCTAGAATTAATAATTTTGGATTTTGATACAAAGATCTTGCTATTGCAATTCTTTGTTTTTGACCGCCTGATACAGTTGAGCCCTTCTCTCCTAGATTTAAAGTCTGTTTTTTTTTTAAATCATTTGATAAATTAGAGAGCAGACAAAATTCAATCAGATTATTAATTTTATCTTTATCTTTTTTTTTTGTATTTAAAGCAATATTTTCCTCAATAGTTCCATCTATTATGTAAACATTTTGAGGAACATATCCAATATTACTCGTTAAATTTAGTAAATTTGAATTTTTTTGATTATCGTTAATCAAAATTTCACCAGTTGAAGGTTTTAAAAAACCAATAAGTAAATCTATAAAGGTTGATTTTCCAGATCCACTTTCTCCTAGTATTCCAATTTTATCACCTTTTTTAATTTCTAGATTAATATTATTAAACAAAAATTCATCACTAAAATTGTATTTAAATCCTAATTTTTTTATTTTAATAGAATTTAATTCAATATTATTTTGATTTTCACTATTATTTTTTAAATAATCATTTTCGATTTTTTCATTTAAGTTTAAGATTAAATTTTTAACTACTGGTTCTCCATATCTCATGTGTTGTATTGAAATTATCAATCTATTGGTAATTGGAAGTATTCTAAAAGCAGCTACTGCAAAAAGTGCTAATGTTGGCAAAAAAGAATTTAGATCTTTTTCCATATAAATCATTAAAAAAGTAATCATAACAATTAGCAATACGCCAAAAAATTCAATCCAAATTTTTGGTAAAAAATTTAAAAATTCTATTTTTCTTTTAGATGATGAGACACTTTTAGTTTTGGCCGAAAAATAATCATAAGAAAAATTTCTACAACCAAGAATAATTAAATCTCTAATACTACCAAATGTATCTTGGATAGTTTTTATTTTTTTTTCTTCGTTTATTTGCCTCTCGTAGCTAATATTATCTATCTTTTTCTTTGTTAAAAAATAAAAAACAAAAATAGCCAGCAATGAAAACAAAAAAATTATAATGGAAACTTGGAATTCAAAATAAAGAAGGACTAAAATTATTGAAAAAAAAATAAATATTTCTACAAAAAAATTTAAAAAAGGAAGTAGAAAAGATGTAACCATTTGATCCATTTCAGAGGTTAAATTTCTTATTAACTCTGCACTTTTTTTCTTATTATTAATAATAGATGTAGAAAATAAATACTTTTTAAATAACTTGTTTGAAATGTATTCCTGTACACCATAACAAAAAGTAGTTTGAAATTTATATAATAGAGTAAGCAAAATTGATTTTAAAAAAAAAATAAATATAATAAATATTGATAAATAAAAAATTATTTCTAATTTTGAATAATTTAATTTTATGTTGTTTATAAAATCATTTCCAAAAAAAATATTCGTTTCAGAACTTTCAAAAATAATTGAAAAAGCAGGTAAAATTATTCCTACACTAATCATTTCGGCAAGTGAACCTACTAAAACTAAGATAAATAAAAATACAAAAAATTTCTTATAATAAGCATTTAAATTTGACCAAAAATATTTGATTATTGATAATTTCATTTATCAATAAAAAAGTTAGAATTAAAAATGTTTATAATTTTAGATATTTCCATAAAGTTTAGAACTCCATCCTTTTTTTGAGTAAACTAGCTCAGATCTAATTCTCCATTCAAGTTCAAATGAAATTCTCCTGAAAATTTTTTGTGAATTTTTTAAAATTGGTACTAAAGTAAAAAAGTAAGATAAAAATTTTATTAATAAAAAAATTAGATAGAATAATGATTGATAGTTTTTATATTTTATTTCTATATTTTTAATTTTTCGTTTTTTTTGATCAATTTTATCAAAAACTTGTTTTATTATTTT
>Ga0255769_10004813_pt1 | contig 12947 bp, 15 predicted proteins | sample 041ome_9_FD_179637 | JGI IMG/M metagenome (GOLD analysis project Ga0255769, IMG submission 179637) | Coastal salt marsh microbial communities from the Groves Creek Marsh, Skidaway Island, Georgia - 041413US metaG (version 2) | ecosystem: Environmental > Aquatic > Marine > Intertidal zone > Salt... | reverse complement strand
TGGGGGGTGCTGGGGTGGTGCTTTAGAGCTATAGGAAGAATAGCTGTTCATTTTCACTTAATTTATTCCTGAGGTCTGCAACATACTCATCTTTTGATCCACATAAGCAATCGAAAGTCCAGTCGACGCTATGTCCCGCGGCTCTTCCTTTGAATATTGCAACGACCTGCCCATTTGAACAAGTAATGGCACGTGCCATGTAATTATCGCCTTCATATGGATCTTCCCCTTGCTGCTCCATCAGCACATCTTTTAGAAGCCGGAGCTCTTCAGATTTTAGTGAATCGCCAGAGTAGATTTCATTTTCTCTTTTCTCTGTCAGATCAAGGCCAGCGTGTCTAATGTCGTCGGCAATTCCATATTCTTCTGGATCCTCGAGCATTTCATTTAAACGGTATTCATCTAGTTCAATAATGTAGCAAAATGGATCGTCGTCTGAATCTGAAGTTGACTTAAGCACCCATTCCTTCTGTTCTTCGAAGGTAAGTTTCAGTAGATCTTCTGTATTCATTTTATGTCTCTTTTAAATCGCCTATAGGCCTGCTTCGTCTAAGCATTGAGTATGTGTTAAATCAGGATGATACTGCTCACACCAGGCATCAATATCCTCAAACTGGTCAGCAGTTGGTTCAATCAGAAGAATTGCTAACCCTAGTAATACAGCAACGGGAAACGGTAGCAAAAACACTACCACCATGAAGTAGCGCATTCTTTCATGTAATGTAGTTCTTTTGGGCTTCGGATCAGGAGAAAGCATTACAGTATCACCTTGCAAATATATAGCTGACAAAGCTTTTCTTGGACCGCTGGTAAGCACTTTCCAGGAACCTCGGGTCTCGGGCTATTTTAGTGCCAAGGTATGTCGGGCTCGGTTTTGTTCCTACGCGTCCAAGATCTAGTCGATCAGCATCCCAGCAAGTCTGAATAGTTACATCATGCGTCAATCTACCCATCGAATGGTACGTGCATGCTTCAATCAATTGTTCCTGTCTGACAGTCCCCAGATGCACCCAATCGTCTGCTATTTGCCTGACAAAGTCAGCTGACCTATTGCCATGCTGAATATCCCTATTCTCATCGGCACGCATGACGTCATGAAGTAATGCAAAATGCTCCACAACTTCGAGATCAGCGCCAGTTTCTGCAGCAATTAGCCTGCCATTGATCAATACTCTTACGTGCTTTCGTCTCTAGCTTTGCGAAGCCATTGAGTGTTCGGGGATCGAAAGCAGTTTGGTTGAGGGACATGCTGCGAATGACCGCAAGCTGCCTTCGTTCGAGTGTATCAATGACCGACAACAGCGGATTAGGGATTGGTGTCCCACGCTTGTTTTCGACCATCATTCCGACTTCGTCTAACTCTGCTTGAGCGGTACGAATATCGGCTTCCATGCGTACTATTTTAGCCAGCAAGATCAGGTCCATATCGCGCCAATCTTCCCGTGCGCGGGCGCGTGAAAACTGATGCCAGATTGTACGCTCTAAATCGGATCGCAGTTCGATCCCATCAGGTAGCGGCACATCAGACATCACACCTGCGAAACCTTGGACGGCTGCAGTCGTGCTGGATTTATCTGTTCGACGTTTCTGGCTCATTCATCACCTAAAAATTCCGTAAACGCATAAAAAAACGATAGTCGACGCCGGTTTGTGTGTTAACGACTTTCGTCCTTGACCCACCCCCTACTTCGAAACTTGGCATAGTATATGCAGTTCCTTCATACCTCACATAAAATGGTTATGGATATGGAACACAAAAAGGATGAAAACGAATTAAGTTCATCAGATTTGACGACCGCGAATTATGTAAACGATCATCTCTTAGATCGCGTTCGCCATTTGCAAAAAACTGAGCCAACATTGGTTAAGCCAATATTTTCCGAAGACGACAAAAAAGTCTTTGTTAAATTGAGCGCAATTGATTTGGTTTCTTAAGCACTCTTAAATTACGCTGGGATGCCTTGGATCAGTAGGCCAACCGTCTGCGCCTATCGTTGTGTCGTAACCCAGTGCCTCTGTGCTCTGGATGTCACCGCTGTGACACGTCCAGCAGGTGCTGTCAGACAAATCAGCTCAAGCATCAGTAATCGATTAAGGCCACTTTCTATGAGGACACTAAAGAACGCCACTCGGTAAGGGCAGCGTCACGGTTAAGCTTAAAGGTACTGCGTTTTGAGAGGTATCTTTGTCAATTGAAGTGATAGTCAACAGAGGCGTGCATTAATGGATTTGAATGATTGATCTGGCCTGGATGTTTGAAGTTCGTTAATTGATGCGATCTCCGTTTTTAGTTCGCAAAAATTGAGCCAACTCCCATATTTTTCGCTCGCTGAAACGCAAGGTTAGCTATTGCCGTATCCTGCACGCCAGTGCCCGTTAGGTCAACTATGATAAGATCATCATCAGTTTCACGACCTATTGCTTTGCCGGCGGTAATGTCACCAAGTTCAAAAAAGTTAGAGCTGCTTTCCACTAATCCTGCCTCGATTGCACTTCTCAATTCACCTTTGACAATACATTGCGCAAGGTTATCAGGAATATATTTCGTGGCCTTACGTATGCAGTCAGGAAATAGTTCAACTTTATGCTCCTGATCTGAACCTATAGCAATTACGAGCTGTCCAGCCCGTAGCCAGTCACTGTTGATCAGAGGCTTATCCGACGGGGTCGTAGTAACTATTATCTCCGCAGAACCAACAGCTTGGGCTAGATCCATATTAACAGTTATATTTATTCCAAGCTCCCTACTCAGGTCGGATGCTGTAATATCAGCCTTTCTTGCATCACGCGCCCAGATTACTGCACTTTTGATTTCACGCACTAAAGTTAAAGCTTTCAACTGCATTCTTGCTTGGACGCCTGCACCAACAACACAAACATGCGAAACATCTCTGCGCGCAAGATATTGAGCAGCTACTCCTCCTGCTGCCGCAGTTCGTACGTCTGTTAGGTAACCGTTGTCCAATAGCAATGCCTCCAACATCCCTGTAGCGGAAGCAAATAGAACCATCATTCCCGATGTACTTGGCAGGCCAAGCTGGGGATTTTTAAAGAAACCTGGGCTCATTTTAATCGCAAAGCTATCAAAATTCGGTACGTAAGCCGTTTTTACACATACCTCGCCGCTGTATTCGGGCACCAAGAGAGTCATTATTGGCGGCATGGTCACATTACCTCCAGCTAATTCACTGAACGCCCGAGCTATACAATCTACAACGTTATTATCGAGTGGTACCAAAGTCCTCAATTCGCTTTCGGTCAGTATCTTTATATCTGCCATCTAATCCTCCGATGTCACGTCCACATCTTCTCCAGAGATTATTCGATGATGCAGATTAATATCAATATTACAACCGCTTAGCAAAATCATGGTTGGGCCTAATGGCTTAACCTTGCCACTTATTAGAGCGGCAATTCCAACCGAACCAGAGCCTTCGATAATTTGCTTCTCAGACCAATAAGCGTGACGTATCGCGTTAGAAATTTCTTTTTCTGAAACCAAAACAAACTCATCAACGAGGTCTCGAATCATTTGAAAGGTGTAAGTGTTATTCAATCCAATACCACCGCCTAGGCTATCTGCCAAAGTAGCAAGTTCCGGTACAAGCACCGGTTTACCAGCTTTCTGGCTTTCAAACATAGCCGCCCCACGCTCCATAGAGACACCAATAACTTTGACACCAGACATTCTTGCCTTAAGTGCAGCAGCTATCCCAGAGACAAGTCCACCGCCAGATACCTGGATAATTGCGCAGGCCATATCAGGAAGATCACCAGCCATTTCAAGTCCCAGAGTTCCTTGCCCCGCTATAATATCTGGATGATCGAACGGTGGAACCATTGTCATACCTTGCTCTTCAACCAACCTATTTACTTCAACTTGGGCATCGTCTTGACTGTTGCCAACAATGCGAACCTCTGCTCCTTCTGCTTTTATGCCTTCAATTTTGTTTTTAGGCACAAGGTTTGACATTACCACGATGCATCGCACTCCATGTTCGCGTGCTGCACACGCTAGTCCTCTGCCATGGTTGCCTGTGGAAACTCCAACGACACCACGCTCCTTTTGAATTTCTGAAAGACACATGATTGAATTAGTCGCACCGCGTAATTTGAAAGATCCAGTGCGTTGCTGATTTTCCAATTTCAAATGAACCGGCACATTGCAGAGTTCGCTAAGACTTTCAGATCGAACCGACGGAGTTGTGTAAACGGTGTTTGCAATTCGCCGTTTCGCTTTGACGATGTCATCAAATTCTATTTGTATCACGTTAAACTACCCGAATTGACTTTTTCTTGATGATCAAAAATTGAGGTATATCCGCCAGACCAATCGGGTGGTAGACGAAGGTCACCATCAACCAAATGCACAGAACGCGCCACCCCCCCACGCACAACAGTGTCGTAAAATTTTGACTTATACGCCGGCGCAACGTAGGGCCTATTATCGGCTGCCGCATATCCTATGATCAGGACTGGCCTACTTCGTTGACTGAGATTTGCGCGACTGGCGTGCAAAGCTCTGCAATGATGAACTGTTACTGTACCCGCTGGACCAGTAAGTTCTACCGCATTTTCCAGACTAGCATCGACAAGTTTTTGATCAGGAATAAAACCCAACCAATTATCCTTTTCATCATAGTGGTCATACAGAGGGCCCTTGTGGCTTTTAGGGATAACCATTAGCGGGCCCTGTTCAATACCTACATCATCTAGGCAAACTAGAAACTGCGCTATCGAGTAGTTTGTCATAGGATAAAAGGGTATATCTTGATGCCATTTCACTTCTTGACCGCCGCCTTTCCATTTAATATTGAGCAACGCCTCTCGAAAACATACATCAGCACCCATAAGGTCCGCTGCCAGATCGGGCAAATTCGAGTTTTTAGCGAAATCCCAGAATACTTCGTCCAGTTCATCCAAAAGGGCAATACGGCGAAGGCGTGGGTTATCTGCTGTGTGACCTTCCTCTAGATCAAAAATTCCATCGGAAACAGTCAGATTTCGAGATTTGTCTATTAGGCGTGCAACACCAGCCTTGAGTCGGTCAATCCAATCTTCTGAAATAACAGATGTCTTGACTACATAGCCTTGTTCGAAAAAGTGTTCACGTTCGGCCTGAGTCAAAACTCTAGCAGGTTGCGAAATTATATCGAGCTCTCTCATTTTTTATCCTCCATTCAAGATAGAAAATAGTTCAAATTCACAATCGCAATAAATTGCCATATCCCTCAACGGAATCAGAACAACCCGAAATTCGCAAAGCTTGCCAAATCAATGCCTGATTTGCAGTCACAACCGGCTTTCCGATGACATTCTCAATTTTCTCGACCACATCAAGCGCGCGAATTGCTGTACAGGATATAAAAAGTGCCTCGGCCTCTGGCCGATCTGCTTCAATCGCTCCCTGTAAGATAGCTTCTGGCGAAAGTTTAGCCATAACTTCATTGTCCTCGATTAGGAACGAGGTAAACGAGCAAACCGTTTTTTTATGAAACTCAAGGTAATCTACGATAGTACTGTTAACATCGTCAGTGTAAGGCGTCAAAACAGCCAGTTTTTGAGCATCGAAAAGATCGAGTGCGGCTAATGATGCTGTTATTGGTGTCACAACAGGAATTCCGGGGCGTGCCGAGTGGATCAGCGCACAAATTTTTTCATATCCCATTACTACGGTGCCTGAAGTGCAGGAGTAGGCCATCACATCCAGTCGTCCATCGGGGATCACCAATTCTGCCGCCTTAGCGATGTGGGGGGCCATTAGCGGTAAGGTTTCAACAGTACAGCTGGATGCATTTTCCACCCGGCTTACGAACAGGGCAACATCATCGCTGGGCTTAACATTTATGAAGTCACGCTCGGTTGCATAATCATTAGCAAGTACGATTAGTCCAATTCGATGCAAGCCCGGCCCATGGTCTAGCGTAAATCCACTGCTGACTTGACTAGACATAAACGCATTATTCATAAGTTTTTCCTTTCTTATTCATAAGCGCAAGGAATTCGAAATTCACCATCTTACGCAAATTCAAAATACATACCGTGGAGCCATGTGCTGACACCTTTCATTACATAAGAACCGCGCCTCTTAGCCTTAGATTTCAACAATTAGCCCTCCTTTTGAAAGATAAGGGCGTGATCACAACTACACTACGCCATATTGTAGAGTTGCCTGATCAGGGACGTTGTAAAAGATCAATATCCACCTTTCTCAGATGATGGTTTCTACTTACACCAACAAGAGCGCCTGCATAAAAGACTATCTGGCAATGACGTATAAATCGTTGGTTCAAAGGCAAACAAACTCCTAATCTATCAAATTATTGATCCGATAAAGCGCCTCTGAAACTGCGTTGCGTGTGATGAATCCAACTGCTGTCACATCATTACGCCTGACGGCTTCAAGGGTTTGCTGATAATCTCTTCTCAAAGATTCAACCTCGCTTTTCCAAGTTAATTTTGAAAGATATTGAAACCAAATGCGTGCTGTTCGATAGTACAATTCGTCGTAGCTTCGACGAAGTAAATCATTTCCAATTAATTCGCATTTGCAATTATGTAACACCATGTCGAGGCGTGCAAAATCTGTCAAAGACGCTTCGTTTTCCAAATTCGTAAATTCTGAAAGTAAAGAACCTAGTTTTTCTCCAATCGTATCATTCGGTGGGCGCGGATCCAAACTCCCCATAGCCTCAGCAAGCCACATCCTTAGTTCCATTGCCTGGCGGACTTGGGAAAAATCAATTTCGGTTACGATAGTTCCAACCCCATGCTTGGTTATTGTGAGTCCCTCGTTTTCCAGCCTTTGGATTACTGTGCGAATTGGAGTTCGACTAACACCAAATTGTCGGGCTAGAAGACTAATATCCATAATCGCGCCGGGAGGATATCTAAGGATAGTTATGTCCGTTCTTAGGCTTTCGTAAATTGTGCGAAACCTAATACGCCACGGGCTTACGTCCGACAGATGTGGACGGTTGATTGCGTCTGACGCAATGGAAAACGGCACCGGCATTAGCTGTTAGACCCTCTTGCCTAAACTCAGTTTAGCTGTTTCCAAGAGAAAGTCATAAAGCAAAGAAATACACAACTAAAATTTTCAATCTTATAAATTAATTTTTGATGAAAAATTAATTTATAAAAAGCAATGCTATGCGAGAAATATTTACACTAGAGATTTTTTTGGACAAATTAATTTTCATCATGTTATATATTTCTTATGACGAGCCTTACGCGAATAATGGATTCGAGCGATACTGGTACAGTTAGAAACGCGATAGAAATCCTGTCTAGACTTGTGGCTTTTGAAAGCATTTCTGGCCGTTCCACGCACCCCATCGTAGAGTATATCTGCAGCTACCTCGGATCACATGGTGTTGAGGCGTCACTCAGCTTTGATGAGACTAAACAAAAAGCGAATATCTTTGCCACGATTGGTCCGCACATTGACGGAGGCGTCGTGTTAAACGGCCATACTGATGTTGTTCCAGTCGAGGGGCAGAACTGGGCTACTGATCCGTTCAAATTAACGCGTAAGCGTGACAGGTTGTATGGCCGCGGCTCCGTTGACATGAAGGGTTTTCTGGCTTGTGTTTTAGCTTCAGTTCCAATTTTCAAATCAATGAAACTGAAAAAACCTATCCATATTGCCTTTTCTTATGACGAGGAAACCGGTGGGTTGGGCATGCCGACTTTACTTCAGGACATGGGTGCAAAAACCTATAGACCGGAAATTGTAATTGTTGGCGAACCAACCGAGATGGCAATAGTTACTGCGCATAAAGGTGGCTTTGAAATGCGCACAGAAATCAGTGGGCTTGAAGTTCATTCATGTAACCCTTCTGTTGGTGTAAACGCCATATCAGCAGCTATGAAACTTATTTCAAAGATCGAACAAATAGGCGCCCGATTGGCTTCAAAACCATACCCGGACTCTCTGTTTGAGCCGCCATTTGCCACATTCAATATTGGCACAATTGAAGGTGGAGCAGCGCGAAATGCAACTGCGGGTTGGTGTAATTTTGATTGGGAATTTCGGCCAATGCCTGGGGAAAACTCTCGACCAATAATTGCCGAAATCGAGAACTACGCGACAAATACCTTGTTGCCAGAAATGCGTGCCATATGGCCAGAGGCTGACATAAAAATCATCACTGAGGCAGATGTCCCATCGCTCGATGATCGAAATGCAACACAAGCTGCAGATTTTGTTAGTAAGATCACCGGTCTCAATAGCCGTGGTGTTGTCTCATTTGGCACGGATGCGGGGTATTTCAGCGACGCGTTATATTCAACCGTCGTGTTTGGTCCTGGATCAATTTCCCGCGCCCATGCACCAGACGAGTACATTGAAATCAGCGAGTTATCGCAAGGTTTGAAGTTCTTAACAGGAATAGGAGATCAGCTTTCTAAATAACGGCATTCGCCAAAATTACTGATCAGGCAAACCTTGGTCAGCACCAATAACCTGTACCGTCATGGTCTAGGTTTAAAAAAAACCTGAAAAAGGGTTTTGACACTCAACAATGGGAGAAAAAAATGAAGAATATTTGGAGTAAAATTATTGGTGGCGCAATGTTTGCGTCGCTCTCAGTTTTGACGCTATCAACTACGCCGATAGCAGCTGACGAGCTGACGGACCGGGTTGCTGCTGGAAAAACTGTACGTATTGGATTTTCAAACGAACCGCCATGGGCCTATCCAGGTGAAAACGGTGAACCTTTAGGTTTTGTGCACGTTATCGTGCTAGGTGCTCTTGAAAAGATGGGTATTACAGAAGTTGAGTCCGTTGTGACCGATTGGGGGGGACTCATCCCCGGCTTGAAGGCTGACCGCTACGATATCATAACTGGCGGTATGTATATTCTAGGCAGTCGATGCGAAAACGTAAACTTTTCCGATCCCTTCGGTGTTTTTGCTGATGTGTTTGTGGTCAAAAAGGGTAACCCTAAAAACATTCACACATATCAGGATATAAAAAATTCGAATTCTGTTCTTGTTACCGGAGCTGGCTATAACATTGTGGAGTTTGCGCGCAATGAGGGCGTGCCAAGTAGCAATGTGATGGAAGTGCCAGGGCCAACGGAAATGCTGGCTGCATTTATGGCAGGCCGAGCCGATGCAATAGGTTCTAACTTTTTTGCTGCCAGCCTCTTGGTTGAGAAGAGTAACGGAGCGGCTGAATTGTCAGATCCATCTAAACTTCCAGATTGGGCGTTGAACTGGGGCGGCATTGGATTTCGTAAAGCAGATACCGACTTCCTTGCTGCATTCAACAAGGCGATGGGAGAATATATGGGTTCTGACGATATGATGTCAAAAGTGGCTGAATACGGTTATACAAAAGATACGCTACCAGGCGATGGCCAAACCGCATACGCATGCGCAAACCGCTAGTCAAATATAGCCTTCAGGCATTGTTTTCGAATTAATTGCCTGAAGGTAAAGATGTCATGCTATCTGTTGACGTGAAGTCGACGGAAAGGAAATAATGCAGCACTATCTGGAGTACCTGCAGGCTTATGGTGGCCGTTTTGTCGATGGGACATTGGTCACCATTCAGCAGACGCTTTTAGCCGCATTGCTTGCCATATTTGTTGCAGCACTTTTTGGCATGATGCGACTTTCAGAAAAATGGCTGATACGCGGCGCCTCAATCGTCTACATAGAGTTCTTTCGTGGTACATCTCTATTGGTCCAACTATACTGGATTTTTTTTGTTCTTCCGCTTCTTGGAGTAACTTTTGATAAGTTCACTGCAGGTTTCGTTGCAGTAGGCTTAAATCTCGGCGCTTACGGTGCAGAACTGGTGCGCGGATCAATTGAAGCCGTTCCAAAAGGCCAATATGAAGCCTGTCATGCTCTCAATATGTCGTACTACAAACGGATGCGCCGTATTATCTTACCACAAGCGCTTTTACTTATGCTTCCTCCCTGGGGAAATCTGCTTATCGAACTACTAAAAGGTACCGCTTTAGTATCGTTGATTTCGGTCACAGATCTCATGTTTGAAGCCAAGCAAATTAATGGAACCACCTATCTATCTGCTGAGTCGTTCGGCACTGCACTAATCATTTATTACCTGATGGCGAGAGTTGTGGTCTCGCCAGGCATGCGTGCATTTGAGAGATACTGGGGCAAAAAGATGGGGAGGATATAAACCGTGTTCGAAGGTTTTGAGTTATTTCCCAAATTTGATTGGAAGTGGAGCTTTGCGTTTGAGATCCTGCCGCGACTTTTATGGGCAACATTGAACACGCTTTTGGCGGCAGGAACTGGATATGCCATTGCACTCATTATAGGACTTTTGTTCGCTCTTGCCCAGCGCACGGGAATCCGTGCCATTACGTTAATAGTGCGGGAAATTGTCGAATTCATCCGCTCTACCCCCCTAGTTGTTCAAATATTCTTTATCTTTTATGTCGGTCCACAATTCGGCATCCGGCTTTCGCCTTGGACTTCCGGGATGATTGCAATCGGCTTGCATTATGCGGCTTATCTTTCAGAAGTCTATCGGGCCGGTTTAGAAAGTGTGCCGAGAGGTCAATGGGAGGCTTGCAAAGCGCTAAATCTCTCAATGACACGTACATATTTTCGAGTAATAATTCCTCAAGCATTGCCCCCTGCACTCCCCGGAATGGGTAATTACCTCGTTGGGATTTTTAAGGATACCCCAATGTTAATGGTGATTGGCGTTACTGAGCTAATGCATGCAGCAACAGCATTGGGTTCAACTTATTATCGTTATTTGGAGCCCTACACTATGGTGGGCATTTTATTCCTGCTGATCTCGCTACCAACGGCCTTTGGGTTACGCCGGTTCGAGTCGTTTGTCGCCAAAGCACTGGGCATGCGTAAATGAAGAGAGCGTAATACAAATGAAAGAAAACTTTCCTCTAAATCTTGGTTCAGATGCGCCGATGGTGCGGTTTTCTAAAGTAACAAAACGTTATGGGGAGCTTACTGTATTAGATTCCCTCGATCTCGACGTTCAGCAGAATGAAATAGTGTCCATCATAGGACCTTCTGGATCGGGAAAGACAACGGTGCTTCGTATGCTTATGACACTGGAGGAAATTAATGACGGCGTCATATATGTGGATGGTCAGCCATTGACGCATATGCCAAAAAATAACGAGCTAATTAAAGCTAATGAGGCCCATTTGCGGAAAATGCGAAATAACATCGGCATGGTGTTTCAGCATTTCAATCTGTTTCCCCATATGACTGCACTTGGAAATTGCATGGAAGCTCCGATGCATGTACTTGGCATGAGTAGGACGGAAGCTTTAGCTAGGTCTGAAGAGCTTCTTGAAATGGTCGGACTGGCAGACAAGATACACGAACATCCTGCAAGGCTATCTGGTGGTCAACAGCAGCGAGTAGCCATAGCACGCGCATTGGCGATGCGTCCAAAGATCTTGCTGTTTGATGAGGTCACATCGGCCTTGGACCCTGAAGTCATCGGTGAAGTTCTAAACGTTATTCGTTCGCTGGCTTCAGAGCACAGCTTGACTATGCTAATGGTAACACACCAGATGGGATTTGCCCGAGAAATTTCCGATCGGATCTGTTTCTTCTATGAAGGTAAAATTGCTGAAGAAGGCGCGCCACAACAGATATTTGAAAACCCCCAGAACGAACGAACAAGACAATTTCTCAGCGCAGTTCTAGATGCAAATTGACCTATCTGCACAATATCGGAGAACTAGAGAATTGGAAAAAAAATCTTATGACGATGAGCTACCGGATGATACTTTCCATATAGATAATATTGGAGCCCATTCTGGTGGTATTATGCCACATCAATTCACCATTCACGCCTCCGCTTAGGCAAGGGAAAACGAATATGACGTTTAAAAGAGCTTTCAACAAGCAAGAATACCAAAGAAGAGTAGCGCTAGTGAAAAATCGCATGGAGAGCTTTGGATTTGATCTTCTTATCTGTCAAGATCCAGCCAATATGTGCTGGCTAACTGGCTTTGATGGCTGGTCATTTTATACACCCCAAGCGGTAATTGTTCATCAAGCTGAGGAGTGGCCAATCTGGTTTGGACGTGAGCAAGATGCAAAATCGGCCCATATTACTACAGATCTACCAACTGATAACATCATTCCATTTTCAGAACCGCTCGTGCATCATTCAACGCAGCATCCTTTTGACGAACTCTGTGAGCTTATAAAAAGCCGCGGATGGGGAAATTTTAGAATTGGAGTTGATTTCGACGCTCATTATTACACTGCCCGTGCGCACCGCCACCTGCTCGCTGGCTTACCCAACGCGCGCATCGATGATAATCGTGAGATCGTAAATTGGGCGAGACTCATTAAATCACCAGATGAGCTCTCTTACATGCGTCAGGCTGGTCAAATTTGTTCAAAAGTAATGCGGAACGCGCTTGATAAACTTTCGCCGGGAGTTCCACAGTACAAGGTCATAGCAGATGTTTATCACGATCAAGTGAACGGAATTGATGGTAAATTCGGGGATTATACCAGTTTATGCCCTCTGATACAGGTTGCTGAAGGCACCTCGACACCGCATCTGACTTGGACCGATGAGCCATTGCCTGACAGTGGATTAGTTGTGATGGAGCTTGCTGCAGCTCGACGCCATTACCACGCGCCTCTCACAAGAACCGCGCATATTGGCGCACCTCCTCAGGAAATCACCAAACTTGCTGAAGTGATAATTGAAGGTGGAGATCGAGCCTTGGAACTCATGAAACCAGGGGTATGCTGTGAAGAGGTAGAGGCGCTCTGGCAATCCATTCTAAATCGAAATGGTTATCAAAAAAATAGTAGAGTGGGTTATTCTATAGGGTTGAATTTTCCACCTGATTGGGGTGAGCGCACCGCCAGCCTAAGGGTAGGAGATCAAACTGTTCTGCAGGAGGGCATGTGTTTTCATTTTCAATCCGGAGTATGGCTGGAAAATTTTGGAGCGG
>Ga0255769_10004798_pt1 | contig 12976 bp, 12 predicted proteins | sample 041ome_9_FD_179637 | JGI IMG/M metagenome (GOLD analysis project Ga0255769, IMG submission 179637) | Coastal salt marsh microbial communities from the Groves Creek Marsh, Skidaway Island, Georgia - 041413US metaG (version 2) | ecosystem: Environmental > Aquatic > Marine > Intertidal zone > Salt... | reverse complement strand
CTTGATCTAAACGATCAACTTCACGTTCTAAATCCATAAGCATTGATGCTAGTGGATCACCTTTAGCCAATGCTTGGTATTTTTGTTTGGCTTTTTGTAATTGTATTCTTGTTTTAGTATCAAGTTTACCCATTACATCTGCTTTATCTTCATTGATTGGTAAACCACTTAGACGTTTAATTTCGTCAAGTTCTCTTTTTAATAGATCGTGTGTACCTTGTTTAGTTTTTGCTAAAGTCATTAAATCATCTTTGTCTAATGGACCAATGCTGTTAACTGCTTTGCGTGTAGGCATGCCTAAATCAACCCATAACTTAAATTCTTCATCTGTTGGTGTTGAGTATGGCGACCAATCCATTGATACTTCTTTACCATCTTTAGTAGCACTATGGAATATTTTTCTATTATCTTCGTATTCTTCTACGTCTTGATTATATTTCCAACCTTTGTAGTCTTCGTTTACCGCTGGCTTCTCGTCTTCAGATAAAGAAACACCAACATCAGAGTTGGTGCTTGTTTCTTTTTCGTTTAAGTAGTCTTTAAGCGTTTTCATCTTTTTTAACTTCTGCAATCATGTCTTGATAAGCCGTCCAAAGACCTTCTTCTAAGTTTTCTTCTTCATCTTCTGCTAGTGGATTAGCCGCTTTGTTGGCAGTTGCAGGATCTTGTTTTTTAGATTTGTGATAATCAGTGCCACTTGGGACTGCGGCACTTACTGGTGCCACTTGTTCTTTTGGAGTATTTACATACTCAATATCACGTTCTTCTTCAATTGCTTCTTCTTGTTGTACTGCTACTGCTTGTACTCCAGCCAATTTCATCATAAGTTTTAGTGCATCTTCTTCGCCACTAGCGTTAATGCTAACATTAATGTCTTCGTTCATGCTTTCTTCTACCTTATAAGTTTTACCGTCTACTTCAAATTCTTTTTTACCGTCTTTCTTAGCCTGTGCTAGAGCGCCTGAAAATTCGTTGCCTTCTTCTACATCATCTTCAGACATTTTTTTATATTTGCCACCACATGCTTCTGCTACTTGTTCTTCATTTAAGCCAACTGCTGATAAGAATCTTTCTTTATCAAAACGTGGATTTTGTTTGGCAAACGTATCTGCATGATGGTTTGCTAGTTCTACTTTTTTATCTTCATCTTCAATGTTTTTAAGTAAGTCTGCTACCATTTGGAAATCTTTACGTGTAGGACCTTCTTCTAATTGTTCTTCGTCCATTGGTATGTCAACATCTCTTGATTCCCATTCGTCATCGCATTCTTCTTGACATGCTTTAAGTGCTTCTTCATGTTCTGAGCCACCTGGAGCAACCATTTCTGAGCACCATTCGTCTGTTAGTTTGTTGTTACCATCACCATTGCATGTTGCTTTTAATGATGTAGGATCTACTACTGGACGACCATCAACTACGTTAACATGACATTGTACATGCCCATAACCAGGTTCACCATCGTCACCAGCGAATTCGTATTCGATTTCTTTGTCATACGATTCTGGGTCAAATCCTTCTTTACAGTCTTTATCTTTTTTAACTTTAATATCATCAACAAAATCTTTAACTTTATTACCGCCCACTTTTTCAGCTAGGCCAGCAAGTCTATTGATTTCTGCTAATTCTTCTTCAATGTCAACGAGTTCTTCTTTCTCAGCTTCTTGTTCTGCTATTTCTTTCTGATAGTGATCCCAAGCTTCTTCGTTTGTGTATATTGGATGGTTACGAAGTTCCTTGTTTTCTTCTAGTGTATTTTCTGACGTGTTCTCGTCGAGTTCATCTTTTTCATCTTCCGGACCTGCACCATACTTACCGCTTGGTGCTGAGTGTTTGATACCTTTTTCAGTCTTTGTGACTGTACCGCCATCCGCAGTTTTATAAGTATCGCCCGGCTCCGCAAGTTTATCAAAACTATCTTTATCACTAAATTGTCTTTCGTCTAACTTCTGATTTTCTTCAGCGACAAAATTTTCGTACTTGTTTGCTAATGATTTAACAACATCAGATATACTACCACGAGGATCAACTTCTTCGTAGTTTACCTCTTTAGTTTCTGTTTCAGTTACTTCACTTTGTTGTAGTGAGTTTAACTTATTCATAATATCATATATATTGTTATTCATAGCGCCGTGTCCTTATTTTGCGTCAGGTATTTTATTTTGATTGCTACCAACTGGACTATCTGTGCCTTCTGGTAGATCGTTTGTTGTTTCTGCTTCTGGTGTTTCCCCACCTTCAATTTCGACTTTAGGTGTTGACAGTTCTTTTAAAAAACTAGTTGCGTTAGCATAGTTCTCACCAGCTTCTTTCTGTTCTGCTGTTGCGTCTTCGTACTCTTTATCTAGTACTGCTTCACCTTGTTTATATTCTTTAAGTTCGCCTTCACCGTCTCTCCATTGTTCTTCTGGATGATTTTTAGCAACAACAAATAGGTTGCCTTGTCCAACACCTAAGCGTTCTGCTACTAGTGCTTTGAGTTGATGTTCAGCTACTGGATATTTTAATGCTACTTCCATTACCCAAACTTCAGGTGATTTAAAACTAGGAAAATCTATATGACTTTCTGCTATTGGCAAACTTTTAGGTTTACTAGCATTATCTAAATGATAGGCATTTAGACATGCTTCAATACAGTCTAGTTTTTCGGTTGGATCAACATTGGCAAATTTAATTTTAAATTCGTATGTTTTTTCAGATTCTGTTAAGTATTCAATAAAGTTTTTCATATTTTTTTATCCTTATTGTTATTTATGCCTGATATTAGGTTTTACTCTGGTTTTTTACCTAGGATCTGCTTCAATAACTCATTACGATCAAGTATTACTCCTTGGCCATCTTCAGCATCAACTATTTTATCACCATCAGACTGTTTTGTTTGATGGTCTAGTCTTGCTTTTTTAAGTTGTAGATCAACCATTTGTAATTTCTTTTTAAGTTTTGCTTCTTTTGCTGTGATAGCATGTCCTAGCAAGGTTCCTGCTGTTGCTAAGATATGTCCACTATAACGTGCTTCTACATTCATACCCAGATCGATTAGGTCTTGAAACTTTTCTTTTGCTAACGCACTTAATTCATCAAGTTCTTGGTCACTGGTATCTAGGTCATTAACAAATGGTAGTGCTTCATCAATTTTATCAATTGCTTGATCCACTTGTTTAATGATGTTACTATTTTCTTCAATTGTTTGTTTTACTTCTTTATTTTGCTCATCAGTACTTTCAGCTTCTGTGTGGGCTGTATCATCCTCTGTTTGAGGCAAATTAAAAAGTTCTTCTAATTTCTTTGTCATAGTAAATTATTTACCGTTTAGTATTCTTAAAGATGTCATATTCGGTTACTACTCTAAATCGCATTCCATTGGCTTTTGCCCAACTGTCTGCCGCGGCCCATTTGGCCATATTAATTGCTACACTTAATTTATCTTTATAGCTCTTAGCTGATTCCATTGTGGTTTCTGTACTAGGTTTAATTTCAATTAATTCTGTGTGTTTTTTAGTATTTTTATCCTCGTATACTACTAAAAAATCAGGAACGTATATTGTATTTTTTCCCGACACTGGATTGAAGTATGGTATTTTAATACTTTCACTAGTCCAATTTATTACAGCAGGATTATTGTCACAAAATTGACAAAAGGTAAATTCCCAAGAACTTCTGTATGTAGGTGCTCTTTTTCCTATATACTTTTCAGGATTTTTAATTGTATATTTTCCCTGAGCGTACTTAGCCATAGTTTATGCTAATATAGATCTTGTGATATATTTACTGACATCAGGGGTATTATTAATACCTAATAAACTTGTGTTTACTCTGTTTTGATTTAATAACACAGCCAGATATGGTGTAATTTCATCTTGTTCTTCAATATAAGACACATGATAAAAATTGTAAGAATATTGCCCATTGCCTACACTAATACTTTCGGCTCTGTAGTTACTAATAGATTTAATATCAATTGCTTGATCTAAATAACTTTTAACAATAATTTCGTCTGGATTTTCAACATCAGTTGGTATATTATATGTTACACCTGTATCGCCAGATAAAACTGATTGACTTTCTTGCAACTGTACATTACCAATTGAGTCAACTACATCATTGTTGGCTACAGGAAATTGAATATCATCTTCTAAATAGACTATTTCTGTTTCAACATACTCTGCATCGAGTAATTGTTGTCCAGCTAAAATTGGTTGTGTTTGTATAGTAATTGTATTTGCGTCAAACGTTTGCCCTAAAAATTCTGTTTGTACGTCCAAGGGTTGATTAATTGAAACCGGAATATAATAAGATTGATAAAAAACATTCTTTCCTGGAACATAAAATATTTGCCCTACTGGATGTGTATTTTTGTTTGCTAGAATTTCATCATAACTAGCATACGTACTATTAATCATTGACTCATCTATAGGTGTTTTTTGTTCTATTTTTCTTCCTGCTTTGAGTGTTCTAAATTCGTCAACTAAAGACATTGGTTCGAGGCCTTGACTTAACGCTGTTTGTATAACTGTAGTGGCCAAATATTTTCCTGTATCAGCGTCACCGGTAACTGATTGAAAATACCCAATGATAGCATCATTAATATTAGGACTCGTGCTAAATCGTTCATCAAAATAATTATTAAAATATTCTGTTGTTGAATTAATGTCCGACTTTGGCGGTAAGTTTCCGTTTGTTGCCATAATCTACCTTTAGAGTTTAATCATTCCTTGGTTACTTGAAGGAATCTGTGCTGTTTGAGAATTAATATTATTAGATCTACCTCCTACACCTGGTATAGCGTTGACTGCTTTAGAAATACCATTATTAATATCACCAGCAGTAGGAACAAATACTGGACTTAATGGATTCTTACCTCTTGCTATATCTTTACCTAATTGCGATAATTCACCTTTAGCAACTGACTTAAGATCAGCATCTTTAAAATTGTTGAATGTTCTAAATCCGCCTAGGGCCGCACCAACATAATTGCCATTTTGTAAATTAGTAATACTATCGCCAATACCATCTACTAAGCCACCTGGACCTAATATACTTGTTGTTCCTCCACCTAGCGAACTTAAAGGACTAGCACTGTGATCATAATGTATATCAGCAAATCCTAGTACAGTTCCATTATTTACAGGACCTGTAGCATAGTGTACTGCTTCGTAAGCCACAGTCATTCTATGTTCCATCGGAACATACTCGCCAGAAGCATGTTGACCATGTTGAAAACTAGTAATAGTTGGTCTTAATAATGAGTAAGAGCTAAATGATTTTTGATGTAAACTATAAATCCTGATAGCATTAATATAACTTGGTGTACCTGTGTTGCTTAGTGGTGTATAACCCCAATTTTGTTCCTGACGCTTTTTATATTTGTGTTCTTGGTTATAAATTGTTTCTTGATGATCACTATCTCTGTAGTAATGCGAATAGTACCCATACCAGAAGTTACGAACAACATCAGCACTGTCATCATGAAATGTTATGTCTACAGGATCATAATTAATTTTTTCTTGGGAAACGTTTTTTCTATTGTAAGCATTATATGTTTTACTTGAAATAGAATATTTAGGCAAGTCAACTTGCTTAGCCATCATACCAATTTCAATTTGACTATTAGTATCTACAGCGGCTACTTGTGGATTTAAATCCATAAACACATGATACGTGGTACCAACTTTAGGACTTAGTCGATATAGACCATCAACAAATGTCCGTGAGGCATGTTGCCAATCATGTATTTCATCACCGGTTCCTACTTGGTTAAGAAACTGATTAAAAATTCCACCTAAGAATGCCATAAATTAATTCCGATTATTTATAGTATTTATCCATAAAAAAAGGCCCAGATTTTAAAGGGCCTTTTTAAAGATTAATTAACTTAATTAACCGGTAATTGTAGTACCTAATGTTCTGCCTACGATTGATCCAATTCCAGTTTCTGCTGGTGTTTGGATAGCATTATCGTATCTGATTGTTAATGCTACTGTCATTGGTTCGTTTGTAGCATAGTTCGCATCAGCGTAGTCAGTGTTTGATAAGTAACAACCATACATTTCAAATGTTTCTAAAACTACTGGTTCATTAGCACCGTTACCACCGTCTAATACTTCAAATTTGGTAATAAATTTATAATCAATGCCTGATGAAGCACTTGACTGTTCCATAAAGTCAAACTGTTTCTGTAACTGTTCGCCAACACGTTTAGAAACTTCGCCGCCAGCATCATCACGTAGAGTAGTTACTACAGGTTCCCAAGTTGGTTTACCTGCTAAGTACACTTTACTGTTATAAATTGGAATTATCATTTCTTCAAAACTTAGTTTTGGTCTTGAAAAATCCATAACTTGTTTTGTTAGTTCAGTAGTAGGTTGGCTAACGCCAAAGTTTTCAAAAGTAACGCGGAAGCGATACTTGAGTTTTGGCATCAACAAGCCTTGACTTGTTGCACTTTGGTTCGTACTTAATGGTACTGTAAATTTACTTAATGATGATGTTGCCATCTTTGCCTTCCTTTTTTAAATACTTTATAGTATTTACCGAAATTTAATTAACTTAATGGGAGAATTGCTCCTCCCATTAAATACGTATATTATGTTATTGTTAAATCAGCGCCTGTGTTGACAATTCTTACTGGAATGTATACAAACTCAATTGCTTTAACTGGTTTAATAGCAATATCAACATACAATTCATTTCGATCTATACGATCTGGTGTGTTGTTTGTTGTATCACATACTACCAAGTAATCATATAAGCCACGTTTAGCAACAATATCATTTAATACTGATTCAAACCCTGCTTTAACTTGGTTTCTAGTAATTGTATCATTTGGTTCAAATATAAATGGTCTTGCTACTTTATCTAATACCAATCTTAGATACGCAACTAATCTAGCAACATTAACTCTATCCATTGCTGATGTTTGGCTTGCTCTAGTTTTTTGACCATACGCAACTAAACCAACACCTGGAAGAACTGTTAGTGGGTTAACTCTATCTGCGTAAAGTATGTCACGTAAGCCTTCAGTAACACCAATACTCTTAAATAAGTTGTTGTCAGCTGTGTCAATGTAACCAATACTTGAAGCATTGTCAATTAATCCACGTCTCACACCTGCCGGAGCAAACCATGGGTAACTTACATTGTCTGAACGTATCATTGTTCTTAACATCATATGTGATGATGGAACAACTACAGTTTCTCCACCTAAGTCTGTTGCGGCTCCAGCTGGATAGTAAATACCTAGATATTCACTTGTACTTACAAGGCCATCTCTGCCATTATCTACAGCAAGGTTAGTATTTTTAATCCATCCTTCTACTTCACTTGGGGTTAATTCTAATGGAGTGTCACCAATAATAAATGCTGTTTGTTTACGATCATTATTAAGTGTGATCATATTCTGCATTAATTCTGGATATCCAGGACAAGCAATAATATTAAACTGTGTCTGTTCTTCACGTAGTGCTGTACTTGCACTAATTGAAGCTTTTAATGCTTCAACAACAACGTTACGCTGTGCTTTACTTCCAAAGTAAGGTACACCGTTACTGTCTACACCGCTGTGTGATACCCAAGCACTAACTTCTGTTGGTACTGTGTCAGCATCTGCGTGCCATGTACTTTCAAAACGTTTTACATTGTAGCCTGAACGTCTTGTGTTAAACAATAAAGTGCCACGAGCATATAATTGGTAATCAGGACAATCAGCGTCAGTATAGTTACTGGTTAATAAATCTGAAATAGCAACTTTGTCGTCAACAATTGGATCAACTGTGCCATCTGTATCCCAACGAGCATCAGCAAATAAAATACCATCTGTTGACACTTGGTCTGTATTGTCAATTAAGTCCCATGTTGTACCGTTGTAACGATAAATGTTTGGGTAATTTTCTAAATCACTAGTATCTAACCATAAATCACCTTCAACTAATAGACCGCCGTCGGTTTGTTCTGTTGGTTCACTAGCGGCAATAATCGGACCTGAAGCGTTTGTTGCTGATAGATCATATCCACGAGCGTCGTTACTTACATTCTGATAACCTTTCCATCCACTGCCATCATTAATCATAATATCAACTTCAGTTGCTGTACTATCATACCATAGTGTATCATCTGCTGGATTACTGTATGGTGCTGTAGTTGAATATGTATATGTCAATGGTCTAAATGGACTTGCTAAGTAAACTGTTCCACTAAGTGTTTGGATATTATTATCACTAATAATACCTGCTGTTGTTAATGGTGTTCCTGTTACGTATGTAAACTGAATAGTACCGCCAGCTAAGTGACTAATACTAATAGCACCACTTGATTCAATTTGAGCAACAACATTTGGTAAATTAGCAGAAAGTATATCAGCTACTAAACTTGCGGCTGTTGTTCCACTTAATGTAATTGTTGCTGATGTAGTATTAGCAGTACCTGGTACACTAATTGCCATTGTAAACACATCATTAGCAGTGTATGTTGCTGATCCGCCTGCTACAGTACCTGTAACTTTAGTAATACCTGTAATTGCTTTACGGTATAGTCTAAATGTGCCTGTTGTATCGCCTACTGTGTCATATTTAATATACAGTGTGCCTGTTGGTAAATCACCGCCACCTGCTACTGGACTTAGACCATATACTGCGGCCGCATCACTTGAGTATAGTGTAGCTGTTTGTGATACCCAACTTGCTAAAGTACTATCATATTCTTTAACACCCCAATTAGCACCTAGGCCAGTTGCTGATGTTTTAAACCATACAGATCCAAATGGTCTTGGACTAGCATCTGTAGGTCTCCATGCTGGAGCCTCTCTGTAACTACCAAAACTTACTGCTGGACCTAAAACTGTTTTACTAGTACCACTGTCATAAGAATCCCATAAGCCTAATCTAATTGAGCAATCAACTCCTGGAATACCATTTGTTCCACCTTGTTCAATTTTAACAGAACCGTCTGCTAAAGCAACGTTACCTGAACTTGCGGCAAGACTGTTAGCAAAAATTTCTAATTGACCAAAGTCATTTGCTCTAGCACTAACACCAGTAATGCCAGCACCGTTAATGTCTGAAGCAGTAGTAGTAACTGTTGAGCCTGTTAACGAAACATTGGTATTGTTAATTCTCATTGTTTGGCCAATTGCCAAGTTTGCTGGATTTGAAATAGAACCTGTAATTGTTGGAACTCTATCTTTCCAGTCATCTGATCCAACTAATACCCATGTATTATCATATCCTTTAAAGTAAACTGGATTTGAAGCACTAGTAGCAACAACAGCATACTCTTCAATAGCACCTACTGAACTGTTAGGAACTGTTCCAGTAACTTGTGTAGTGTCTGTAATTACTCTAGGAGTTTTAAGACTAAATGTTACTCCATCTTCGTCCCATTTGTAAATACCCCAGTTTGTACTATCTGTACTAACGTCTAACCAATATGTTCCGTCTGTTGGTGTACCTGTAGGACGAATACTTGTTCCTTCCAATTGGTCTAAGTCAACATCAGCTCTTTGTACATAAATCTGGTTACTGACGCCTAACGCACTATAAGCCGCTAATAATCCGTACTCGTTACGTTCGTCACCATTAATTGGGTTGTCTGATGAATCAACTTTAAATTCTATACTACCAAATTTTTGTACTAAATCTCTTTGACTAGTTACACTAAATAATTTACCAGCATTTGCTTTTGTAGTGTAGGTAGCAGTAGTACCGCTTGGTGTTGTTTTGTCTTGGGCAGTAGCAAGTAAAATATATGCAACCGATCCAGCGGCAGTAGGTGTATACTGGCTTTCATCTGTTACTGTTACTTGTACTCCTGGTGAAATAAGTGCCATGTTTAATGTTCCTTTAATAACTAACTTTATAAAGTTTTAATGCTTTCATATATTTATAGTTTATAGGAAAAAATTACCTGGTTAGACCGCCCTTTTAAAGGTTCATGGTAAATATTAGCATGAAACCACGTCCTATATGTAAAATATGTTCTAAAAAGCCGGTTGCTGTTAACTATAAACGCAATAGTATTACCTATTATAGAACCAGATGTGATAGTTGTATCCGAAAAGGTAAGAAGCTCCCAACGCCAAAACCAAACTGGTTGCTTAGTGGATATAAAAAGAAATCACAATGTGAAAAGTGTGGATTTACTAGTTCTCTAAAAGAGCATTTTTTTGTATTTCATCTTGACGGGAACATGAACAATACCAACAATGCTAATCTTAAAACAATTTGTGCTAATTGTCAAATTGAGATTGCTAAATCTGATTTAGGTTGGGCTCGTGGGGATCTTGTACCTGATCAGTTAAAGTAGTTAATATAGAATCTACTTGGGTATATAATTCTTGTATGGTACCATCATTACTTAAAACATTATCAAACGTCTGCCCAACCCAAGAAAACTCACTAGCATGTACGCTTTGTTCTTCAAGCCTTGATCTACTTAAAGCCCAGGACATATTACGTTTAGGTCCTTTATTAAATTGTACAGCATACTCATACCAATCAGGTTCGGGTCCGCGTTTGACTCTAATAACACTTCCGCCAATATTCTTAATTGACGTTAATTCATTAGGAAAACGACAATCAGTAATTACAATATTGTCTTTACTATTTTTTAACTTATTTTCTAAACTAGCAATCCAGATATCATCATTGAAATGCATACGACAAACATCAGTTCCCCAGTATTGTAAAACCCATCTGGGAGTAAGGTTGGGTATTCCTAAACGCTTTGCCCACCATTGATCTACTTGTTCTCGCCATTCTCTACTTGATTTTGATCGTCCTTCTAACATTTCACGATCCCAATTGAATATGTCCGCAACAGCATCTTTAAGACTGTTGGCAAAACTTTCTCTTTTAAATCCGTATATGTTAACAAGATAATCAGCAATAGTGTCTTTACCACTGCCCATAAAACCGCAGATTCCAATGATGTTTGTCATATACTATTCTCCTAATTGAACTACTATTATACAAAACTTTTTATGTAATGTCTATATTAATTGGTCAAGTATTTTTAAAAAATATTGATTACATCCTTTGCCAGACAAGTGCCATTTATCATCACTCAAAAGATTATGATCTCGACCAAATTCGTACATTGTAAGATCAATGTAATTGTCCCAATCAATATGCTTTAAAGCATGAAAATCTTTTGTAACATGTCCGGTGCTATGACCAAAACTTTCGTTTTCATAGTTACAAAATATATCATATATAAACGACCATTTGTACTTTACATTTTTAGATTTTAAAAAATTTAAACACTTAGAAACATTTAACAAACTATTTTCTGCTAGATAATTTAAATTAAATGTCTTATATTGATCTTTAAACAAATTTTTAATATCTGTTTCAGTTTCTTCACCTTGCCAGGTACCAACCATACCACCGCTAAAAATATATGTTGTATTTTTTAATGTTGAATGAAATTTATAATTGTCAATGTAAATATCTGCTAAATCTTTAGGTATAGTAATATCTACTCTATGAAGTCCTGAGAAGAAAACATATACAGAATCAATTGAATCATCATAATGATCTATGATACTATCGGCAATATATCTATTGCCAGCACCTGAACAGGCGACATTTTTTGTTTGTATTCTGCGACTATTAAGTATGTTATCTAATAGTTTAGGTTGTAAAAAACTACAACCGCTAATGAGTACCATTAGCCCATGGTCCACCACATAGGTGTTCCACCATCCATGTATTGTGAAAGTTCTTGATCTAATCTTTCTAAAATTGCTTGAGCTTCTGCTTTCATCGCAGTACCATTTAATGTAGTACCACCTTGAGGACCAGCAATAGTAGCAAATTTTTCACGTGCTTGACCTATACTCATCATAGTTAAAGCGTAAGCATAGTCTTGAATCCACGGAAATGCTTGTGGATCATTGAGTAACATCATGTCTGGTTTGTAATTGTAGGTCCATAATAAAACAGATTCTTTTACTATAGCCTCATCTGAAGTGCCTGCGTACGGCTGTTTACGAACTAGCGTTAATTTTTTAGTAACTTTATTCCAAGTAAAGTTCATGTGGCCGCCAAACATTTTCATAGCAAGTTCTTGGTACTGAGTAAATAGTTCATAACTTGCTAGGCCGCCAACACGTCCTGCTACAAGCATATAAGTGTTTAAATAGCCTGACGCAAATGGTTCAAATTGACTAGCAGTTGTACCTGTTACTGAACCAATACCTCTACGGAAAACTTGTCTGACATCAATGATATGATTTGGAAGTATATATTCCTGTGTTTCTGGATACAAGTCTAAAAAACAATAGCTTTCTTCAACAGCATTTGAACTACGCTGTCTATATCTATTAAATGCTTGATCAATACCCATTTCAAAATGTTCTTTATCTGCCTCAACATCAATCATACCGTCGCCTAATCTTAGGCGTACATAGTCAATAATGTTGTTTCTTAAAGAACTTACTGTATCAAGTTGTGCTTGTAAATTTGCGTCAAAGGCTATCTGTCCTACACCAGTACCTGTACTGCTGTCATAAAGACTTTTACTTTCAACACTTTTTGATTCTGTTAGCCCTGTTACAGGCGAAACATTTGCTGGTAGATCTGACATATTTTATCCTATTTTTGTATATTTATACTTAAAATAAGATTTATTATATGACTTTGAGTAAAATAGTATCTGCGTTAATACGTCCAGTAAGTTTAGTATCTGTTGTTTTGATATTTTCTAAAAACTTACGCAGTTGTACTTTGTTAGAACCTAAAAAGTCTTTTAACTGCTGTTCTGGTTTACGTAGAGTTTTTTGTACACTTTGATTTTCATCGTATCCTATGATACTTGTACTTTTAACACTTAACGTTGTTTGATGTGGGTCAGCAACATAGCGACCTAGTTTACGTGTTTTAACATTGTACACCCATAACTGCTCTGCTGTTAAAATGTCTACTGGATTAACGCTGACTAGTTTAGATTTACTGTCTTCTTTGAGATACTTCATCTTAGCAACTAG
>Ga0255769_10004791_pt1 | contig 12992 bp, 6 predicted proteins | sample 041ome_9_FD_179637 | JGI IMG/M metagenome (GOLD analysis project Ga0255769, IMG submission 179637) | Coastal salt marsh microbial communities from the Groves Creek Marsh, Skidaway Island, Georgia - 041413US metaG (version 2) | ecosystem: Environmental > Aquatic > Marine > Intertidal zone > Salt... | reverse complement strand
TCCATCTCCACCCCCATCCCCGCCACCTTCACCTCCACCTTCACCTCCGCCTTCTCCTCCTCCCTCTCCTCCTCCCTCTCCTCCACCTTCACCACCTCCATCTCCCCCGCCTCTTCCTCCACCATCTCCTCCACCTTCACCACCTCCATCTCCCCCGCCTCTTCCTCCACCATCTCCCCCGCCGTCTCCCCCGCCGCCTTCTCCGCCGTCGCCACCACCGGCTGAGGCAGCGGTGGAAGTGCAAATGAGCTTGAGCGGTTACACAGCGGCTGAATTTGGCGAGGCGGAACAGCATGCATTTGCATCCGGGATCGCGGCTCTCTGTAATGTTTCTCCGGGTGCAATAACAATCACCGGTGTTACGGATGTTGCGCGCCGCCGGAGAGTTGCGCTCGCTTCCACGAGTTCAATCACCGTTGATTTTATGATCGAGGTTGCATCGATGGCATCGGTGAGTGCTATATCAGCTACATTAACAGCTACTGAACCGACCGTGATGGCTTCTATCTTAGTTTCGGCCGGTCTTGATTCGCTCACGGATCTCGTCCCTCCAACTGAGATTGTCGCGCTGGCGCCGCCGCCATCGCCACCTTCTCCTCCGCCTTCTCCCCCACCGTCGCCTCCGCCTTCCCCTCCACCACCACCATCTCCTCCGCCATCTCCTCCTCCATCTCCTCCGCCATCTCCTCCGCCATCTCCTCCGCCGCCTCCACCACCATCACCACCGCCTTCGCCGCCACCGGGTGCGCCTTCTCCGCCGCCCCCGCCTTCTCCTCCGCCGGGTGCTCCAAGTCCTCCTCCGCCACCAAGCCCACCTCCTCCACCGAGTCCCCCTCCCCCACCGCCGCCTTCGCCGCCTCCAAAACCTCCCCCACTACCTCCACCGAAACCTCCACCATCGCCGCCACCGTCACCTCCGCCATTTCCTCCTCCAAAACCTCCTCCTTCGCCGCCGCCGAATTTGCCGCCACTCGCACCTGCGGGGGAAGATTCGACAATTTATAAAATGATTTTTGAAATTTTAGGCGTAAAATTGGAAGAAATCGATCAAGCTGGAAGTACTGGCCGAAGGACGAAACGTCAAGCTATCGTTCGCAGTTTAACTGCGTTAGTTTCTGATAAGTTTGGTCTCGATGACGATTACATTCGTGTGACCGAAACGAGAGCGGCGTCTTCGACGAGCCTCTTTTGTGAACTCACCGCTATTCTACACGTTTGGTTCGGAAGCGTCAGTCAAACGACGGTGAATTTGTTCACGTATAACAACATCGATATGATGGCCGAGTTGAAAAAGTTGATGTCTGACTCTGGTTTGACTGCTGTCCGCGTATATCAAGTTCAAAAAATTGTTCTCGCATCTCCGCCGCCGGTTATTTTGTCTCCGCCGCCGAGGAATATGCCGCCGCCGTTCGCTCCGAGTCCACCGCCTCTGCCGCCTCTGAAAGTCTTCGTTGAGTTTCCACCTCTACCTGCGCCACCACCACCTCCATCACCACCGCCTCTCATTATTCCGCCACCGCTACCACCGCCGCCGAGCCCATCGCCTCCGCCTGATATCACTCCCCCCGTGATCACACTCCTAGGTGAGGCACATGTAGAATTGGAGCAGCTCGATGTGTACACGGATTCCGGGGCGACGTGTAGAGATAACACGGATGGTACAATTACAGATATTACGGTGATTGGAGTTGAAAGTGTTAACACGGCTTTTCCATCCGCAGAACCCTACGTCATCACCTACGAGTGCTCGGATGTCCTCGGAAATAAAGGCACGGCTCAACGAACAGTTCAGGTAAATTCTCCTTGCCCTGAATTTTCGAAGTTGTGCACGGAGTTAGACCCGATGGTCTGTGCTTGGGTCGATCCAGATACTAAAGTCGCGTATTGTATTCCACCTACGGATGATGCCGACGTCGTAGAAGAAAAGTTTGTCGCCGAGGAGTACGTCCCGCCAGAGAACGTGTATAAACCAGTACTGACGCTTTTGAAAGGCTCTTACACCTCCGAGCTCGGTAAAGTTGAGCAAACCAACGCAGATGGTGAGTTGGAAACGATTCTCGTCATGAGAACGTACGTTGAGCAATTCGATGTGTACGTCGATCCTGGAGTCTTGGCCTGGGATAACGAAGACGGAAATCTTACGACGTCAGTACGAAGCGAAGGGAAAGGTCTCGTAAAAACGGAAACGGTGGTGTCGCGTCCATTTACTATTAAGTACAACGTCGATGATTTAGATGCGTTCAACCCGAAAAGCGCGACAGAAGTGCGTCGACAGGTGTTCATATTGAACCCGTGCAGGGAAATATTTCGAGAAGATGGCGTCACGGAAGAAATCGCGTGTTCAAAGGACACTTCTGGCGCTGTCAGTTGTAGTCGAAACGGCATTTGCGGTTTGGATCTCGTCGTTGAAGAAGTTACTGTTGTCAAGGAACCAGAACCACCAAACATCACTCTTCTTGGACCGAAAAGTATTGAGATTAATCAATACGAAGTGTACAAGGTATGTGGTGCTGTAAAGCTTGCCGGAGAATCTTGCGACGACGGCGCAGAGGCCGTCGGGGAATTCGATGGTCTCATCACGGCTGAGAAGAACCCGGATAAAATATTCGCATGCGGTGTAAAATTTGCCGCAAAAGGAGTTTCCGGGTGCGGAATTGATACCCAGATTGCGGATACTTACGACATCACGTTTTACGCTGTAGATTCTTCTGGTTTACAGTCTGAAACGGTCACGAGGAAGCTTGTAGTTATTCCCTCGTGTCCACAGGGAGAAGTCACGTGCATTAACACGCCCTGTTCTGTAGATGGCGTTTGTTTAAAAGATGTCGAATTGGACTCCCTTCTCGGCGCTGAGGAAGAAAATGAAGTTGCAGATCCTCCAACTGCAACTTTGAAAACGTACGAAGGATTTGGCGCTTCCATTCAATTGAAGCAATATACGCCGTACTACAAATGCGACCCTGATCAAATTCCAACCGCAGATGTTCCGTGCGAACCCGGAGTTTTAGTCATGCAACCTCAAACTGGCGATGCAGACCCGATTGATATTTCAGAATTCACACTCTCATGCCCACCTTCCGATTGTTTAGAGTATGTTCCCGCCTGTCCGGCTCATTACTTCAAGGATAAAGGTGTTCTTGGCTGCCCTATTAATCCAGATGCCAGCCCTGGCACTACATTCGAGCTTGAATTCGTCGTTTTCGAGCAAGATGCTCAATACCCAAGACAAGTATCCGTAAAACGTACAATCATCATCGCAGAACCGTGTCCAACTGGGCAAAACTTGTGCGTTGTCGACGGAGTTCGCCAGTGCAGCGAGCTGGAATGCGACGTGCTTCTCATGTTGTCCGAAACGGTTGTTCAAGAAGACGTGACGCCGCCTGTGATTCATCTGCTTGGAGACGTTTCTTACGAAGTCACGTATGGTGAAATTGACGATACAATCTTTTTGAATGCATGCGCTCCAGATTCGGACCGTACGAACTGTTTACTGTATGCGATTGATGACGAAGATGGAGACGTGTCGAGCTCAATTTTATCTTCGCAGAACGTTGATTTGAGCACCGGAGCGTGCAGCATAAACGATGTCACTCAAGGTTCATGCATACCCGGAACGTATTCGTACACTTACACTGCCTCGGATTCTAATGCAAACGAGGCGAGCGTCGAAATCATAATAAAGATTGTGGAGTTGGGTAAGATGAATACTACAATTACCGTTGGACCGTATTATAGCCTGGATTCCGCAAACATCGCGGCTGGGAATTATTTAGAAGAAGGTAACGATTCGCGAGCAGCAATTGAAGCAGGTCTCGCACAAACGCTCGTGGCAGCTGGAGCAGGTGATTTCCAGGCTTCAGATGTCGCTGTCGTCAAAACAAAAGTTACGCGGCCTTCTAAATCGACGTGGTCAATTTATATCACATGTGAGATAACTATTTCAACTGGGAAAGTATCTTCCTCCGGCACTGCGAACAAACGACGTCGACGTTACCGCATCTTGTTGGAGGAAGAAAGCGATGCATCTGGGATCAATGGTGCGTTGTCCGCAATTGAAGCTTCTCTAACAACAGCGGCTTCTAGTGGGACTCTAGGATCGTCTATCGAGGCAGCTTCGAGCGCGGCTGGCGTCGAGTCTGTACCTGTATCGCCAGATGTGACGACGACGAAAGTTGCGGTGACGAAAACTGTCGATTTGGAAGCTTCCAAGTTGGCTGCCGTAAAAGCTACTGTTGAAAGCATTTCGGCTCGTCTTTCTGCTTTGAGCACCTCAGTCAGACGCGTCCAAACGAATATTAATAACGATATAGATTTCGAAGGTTACCTGACCTTCAACGAAAAGGCTTGGGATGTATCGATGGAGGCAAGTTTAGAAGAACATGCAGAGTTGACAGGGTATGCAAGCGAAGCTTTTCGATTACTTAACGCCACTGTAAGCGTTCAAAATACGAATAACGAAGCGATGATTATGCTTCAAGAAAGAGCTTCTGAGCTAAAGAATGCACTCGAATCCACACTCGAAACATTGAACGCGATGAATTCAGGAGACGATGGGAGCAGCGCAGGAGCCTCGTGCGAGAAAACGAATTCATGCGTTTGCCCCAAGCGCGACAAAGGCGAACTTCTTGTGTTCTTTAATGCAACAAAGACGTTCACGTACATACCTGACGATTTTCCTGCATCACCGCCACCACCCCCTCCGCCTTCGCCGCCACCGTCTCCGCCTCCCGTGCCTTTGGGATGCACGGCAGAAGACTTTTACAAGTACGGAGGCTGCGCGAGCGCCAAACAACAGAAATCTAAAGGACGTCGACTCTTACGAGATTTGAAGTACTCTGCATCCAATGCAGACGGTATCGTAGAAGATGATGGAGCGCTCGGTGATGGCTCCGAGAAACTTTATTCTGGTTACGATGTCAAGTATAAAGTCAAGAACTCAGTGACGAAGGAGATAACGTACGTTCCAGAGAGAAAAATTCGCGGCAAAAATACTCTGATCGGTGGTGTGTTAATCACGCAATATCGAAGCGTGCGAGCGTCTGGCTTTCAGTGCTCAAAAAAATTCCCGACGTTGGCAGCCTCTTGTCGAGACTTTGATCAATCGAGCGTGGATCCGTTTGGAGTTGACCCCGTCTTCTCTAGGTCGTCCAGCCTCTTTGGAGGGGTGGACTTGGAGAATAATATTGGAAAATATTACAATGTCTCAGAGCTCCCTGTTTCAGGTGTGCCGAATGGATTTCACATGCGATCTAGTGATTTGAAAAAGGGCAAGAGTGGGTTTGCCGTTTACATTGACATAATGATGAACAAAAAGCAAGCTAATCGCATGATTTCGTACATGCGAGAGGGTAATTTCATCGATTCTATGACGAAATCTATCACCGTGAATATTGCTGCGTACAATCCGGTGACTGTAAGATTCACAAACACGAGAGTGCATTTCGAGTACTCTAAAGGTGGTAGCGTAGAGATAACGAGCGATACGCAAGCTCTAGCTGTTGGTATTTATGATGAATTCTCTGGGTCCTTGCTTTTGGCCATGGAAGTGATAGTCTTGAGTTGGGTTATCTATTCTACCTACGCTTTAGTGGCTGACTCTCTAGTTGCAGCTCGTTCGTCAGATTTCATGGTATTGAAAAAGCTTGAAAAGAACGTCGTTCAAATTCATTCCAACATGATTGAAGTCATTAATCTGTGTTTTCAGTTAGCGGCGTTCATTATATGGTGGGTGTTCCAAGCTCTTTATGCTTACAGATTCTCGCCGTCGAAACGATACGACGTGTATCAGTCGGTAACGGAACCAAAGGCACACTTTATGATGCCTTTCAAGAACCAGACTGGGAACGATATAGAAGGAGGCGTCTTCATTAACGGGACCAATTATAAGTTGCCTTCGAGACCGAAATACAATTGGGAACTGGCTGAGGATACTCGCGGATACGAAGATCTATCGCTAATGTATGAAGAAATCAACATGATGAGTAATCTTCAAATATTCTATAATCTCATCACTGGTGTTAATCTGTTGATGCTCTTCGTGCGCTTCCTATTGCTCTTGAAGTTCCAACCTCGTTTGGCGATTATTACAAAGACGTTTGAAAGGTCGACCGTCGATATTATTCATTTCTTAGTTGTGTACATGATCTTCATGGCCATGGCGGCGGTTTTAGGCAACACGATGTTTGGTCACTACATTGAGTGCGTGTCGTCAATACCTAGCGCTTTTGAACTGTTGTTTTTGCTCTTGATTGGAGCGACGTCATTCACAGAATTCGTTCCGGATGGATTGGTCGGGAACGAATTTGATATGTTCTTCCGAGTGTTCTATTGCGGTCTCATCCCGGTGATGTTTCAATGGATTCTCTTTGAATTTTTTGTCGCCATTCTAGGTGATGCCTTTGGAGAAGAGAAGGAAATTTTGCACGACATTGAAGCTACTGGAGATACGCTACCGAACGATATACGTAAATTAGTGGAGTACAAAATGGCCACGGCTCGTAAAGAGTGGCCAAGGTTCGAAGACGTGCACGATTTGCTGAAAGCGGGCATCAATTTGCATGCGAAGCAACATCCGGGCACTGAGGACGATGACATTGAGATGTTGCACGAAAGTGATGATGACATCCAAGAATACGATTATGAATATAATCTCGAGATTGTCACCCACGTGGCGAAGAAATTCATGAAGAAGGATCCATTCTACGTCGGTGGGTTGAAATATCAACCTGATACTTTCGTCGCAACGCTTTTGCAGAACAAACCCGAGTTCGAAGACGTTCACGAAGAGTTGAATCAGAAGAGAGAAAAAATTCGAAGCATGAAGTTAGACATGTACCGCAAGCTTCAAAAGTGCGTGGATGAAGTGAAGGATGATATGGAAATTCATTTACGTAATCAAAAAACATTAGTGGAGCGTTCAGAGAATACCGCGGTTCGTTGGAAGCGAATTAAAGAACTCGCCGAGGACATTGAAATTGCTTTGGAGGACGTGACGAAGGAAACGTTTGATAGACAAAAAGTAAAGGCCAAGGTGAGAGAACTTCAAGGTAAGCGAAGAGAAGCAGAAAAGGAGTACGAAAAGAAATGGAAGGAAGCCATCGAAAAGGTGAAACGGTACAGGAATGCTCCCCCGAAATCGGTATTTGATGCGACTCGAGTGATTATTCGTTCCAAGTCAAAAAGCTTGAAAATACAGGAAGCATTGAAATTCCAGAAGTTATATTCTCAACACGGGTCGAAGTCATCAAATCGCCGTCATAGAGAGAAACAAGTGGAAGATGCGAGAAACGTCGAAGCTGAGTTGAACGCGCTCGCGTCGATCCAAAAGCTAAAGTAGAGAGGAGGTGAGAGAGAAATCAACAAGTTTATCTAAAAATCTCATGTGAGCCTCCGAAGTACAAATCATCCAATACTATTTCAGCGGCATCTTGTGTTTTGACCATTTGCAATGTCAAGACGATTCCCTTCGCTACGTTGGCTTCTATTTCTTTCGCCTTCGCTACCATGTCTTTCACTATTTCTATTGGTCCGAGCGGAGCTTGCTTTCCGGTGTACCGGTTTTGTTCGATGAACGCTGCTGCGCCGTTCTCGTTTGCTACTAATTCGGCTAAATACGACCATATATTGCCTTTGTTTCCCAAATCAGACTCAGACTTCCATCGTGAGTAGTACAACGCCCCGTTTCTCTCCGAAGTACGCATTCAGTTCTGACTTGTTCTTTTCATTTTCAGTTTTTTTCATTCAAAATACTCTCTACGCATTCGCGCACGTTCGACATTCGACGATGCATAATCGGTAAGGGATGGCCTTCCGTATTGAACACGAAACATTCCAAAGGAACCACCTTGTCGTCGCTGAAAAGCAAAAAGAGATACTTCAACGTCTCCGAGAGGAAGAAGCTCTCTTGCTTTCCTTTTCTCCTCCCCGGAGGATTTTCCAAGACGCTCGCAATACCGGCGTATCCTCCGGTATCTACTCGAGAGTAACGTTCCCAGTTCTGCCACATTCTCCATCCCTGACGACGGAAAGATTCATCTTTCGTGACTCTGTAGAGCACAAACAAAGATTCGACTGTCTCTGGCCGAAGAATCGAGTGCGCGTCGTTTACGCTGACGCATAAATCGCCGCCGAAACACTTCACGACGTTATTCCTGTCTTGGTCAAACTTTGCAATTTCAGGGTGTAAACCCAGCGGCATTCTCTCGTACATGGCAACGCAAGTTCGCATGAGCTCTTTTGCGAGCGCTAAATGGTGCGACGCTTCTGTTTCATCTAGACGCAACGAATTCACTTTTGCGCGGAATTCTTTCTTCTCTTCCTCGCTCGACGCGCTCGAGCCGAATTCCTTTCCTACGCCATGCAAATGTCCGAGCGCCAAAATACCTGGTAGAAAACACACCAAATGATCCATTTTCTTTTCTAACCTCGCGCCACGAGACGAGGGATACGTCATCTCGCCGACATATATCAAACCGCTCGTGTTGTGTTCGTGATTTTGGGTTCGTTGAACGAGTCGTAAAAATATTCCGTCCATCGCTCGGACGTATTCCTTCTCTCCTCCTTGTGGTTTCCCGCGATGGATCCAGCTTTTCAACAAGTACTCGTAGTACGAATCCCCATTCGCTCCGAGCTTTACCATGCCGTGTGCTTTCAATTGTTCCACCCCAATTTTATCCGGAAGTAATCCGTAATCAGCGTCTGAAGCTAATTTATGGACCGCCTCGTTCGCTCTTCTGACGTAATCGCCGTAGTGTGTAAATTCTCCTTTTCTTTTCTCCGCCCCTTCTAAAACAACTACCTCCATCAGGGTCGCTTCTAAACACTCCCACTCTAAAGTTAACGTCGTCGCTTGAGCGAGGCCGTTCGTACCTTTCTCGTCGTCGTGCGCTTTCCCCGTGCTAAAATCAACATCAGTTCTTGGAATACCCGTCGGGGTGTCGAAAGCAATTTTCAACTTGTCCGCGAGCTCTCGAGCTTTTTCTAGAAAATAGAAATTTGTCGTGAAATTGTCCCCTTTTTCATCCATCGTCGCTTCTATTCCGTTACTTATTTGTTCTAAATGGTGCGCCGCCAAAAATCCGCCCATCATCCGGATGGTTGATTCGAAAACAGAACTTCTGCCGGCGGCCGTAAACATTGGTTTACGTGATCTTACAAATTCTTTTACAAATTCAAACTCTTCGTCCAAGCCTGCGAGAGCGAAAGTATCTACAGCGTCGATGGCCGTTAGCGCCACGTGAAACCACTCCAAACCACGACCGGATATCGGGTCAAGCTCATCTGCTGGAAAAACCTTCATGTATCCATCATATGCCCACTTAATTGTCGTTGCAATTGCCGAACGCTTGTCCGCGAGCGAAACGAAATCGTACGCGTCGTTGGCGTCCGCGCCGTCATTTTTTCGCTCGCTCAGTTCAATCATCCGTTGCGGCGACAGCAGAGTAATCCTTTCCGTCGGTAAGAATGAGAACGTTTCCTTTTTTTCACGCTTTCGTTCGCTGCGGTTTTCCTTCATTTCTTCTCTTTTTCCTTGCATTTCTTCTTCCTCCTCTACTCTTTCGTCGTCTTCGTCTTCTTTTTCGTCGTTTGCAACGCTGTTTTTCGTGGTGTCTCTGGCAAAAATCAAAGAAGGAGAAGGAGAAGGTGCGAGGGAAGACGTCGTTGCGGTGAGAGATAAAATTCTCGTCGTTTTATACACGTTACCGAGGAAAATAAACGCGGTGAAGACGAACGCAAAGAGCAAAACGTCCCTTTTCCTCCGTCTTCTTCTCTTCGTCTTCGATGAGAGCTGCGCGGCTGCGCTCTTCCAGTCTAGCATTTTTCCAACGCCTACATTTTTATTCTCCACGTCGCCGTCGCCGTCGTCGTGGTAGCGACCATGATAGCAGTAGTAATGGTCGTCCTCGTCGTCGACTTCGGAATATTTGCCTGCGTAGGCGTAGGAGTCTGTTGCGAGTCCGCTTTTTTTTTGTTGTTGTTGTTGATTTTGTTGTTGTTGATTTTGTTGTTGTTGTTGTTGTTGATACTGCCGTCGCCTGTTCAACAGAGAGAAGGAGGAGGAAGAGGAGGAAGAGCGCATCAACAGAGACGCGCCATGTGGAGGGGAAGCTTCGTGGTCTTGAAGAAACGCGAGCGAGTTTAAATCCAGATTGGTAAAGTTTCCTCTTCCAACGCCTTTTTCTTTTACTTCTTCTTCGTCGTCGTCGTCGTACCTGTCGTCGCATCGTTCGCCGTATCGTTCGCGTTGATAATCATCGCGGTCTCTTCCCCTTCTCCCTCCAATCTGCACGACGACGGCGTCGGCGTCGGCGTCGGCGTCGTCTTTTCCGCGTCGTCCTCCTCCTCCTCCTTCACCACCTCCTCGTCGCGACGATAAAAACTCCTCGTCGGTCCCGATGGCTTTGTCTCCTCTCCCGCACGCGTATCGCATTTTATTTTATTACATAGTATAAATGCGCGCGCGCGTTTCCAAACAGAGACCTCTCTCTCTCTCTCTCTTTGGACGACGACGACGACGACGACGACAACGATGCAAAATAAATTTTTGACGACAAACAAAAAACAAGAGAGACAGTTGACAGTCGTGTGGTAGCGTCGAGTTGTGCTTTCTTCGCGTCAGAAAAAAACAAAACAAAACAAAAAAAATGGGAAGAGCGGTCGCCTCTGCCATCGCTTCTTGTTCTCGTTCTGCTTCTGCTTCTACTTCCGTTGCTTCGTCGTTTTCGTCGATTTCGTCGTTTTCGTCGTCGTCATTGGTGTCAAAGTTATCGTTGTTGTCGTTGCGACGACTTTACAGCGGTGGCGGAAGCGCTACTTTTGGGAGTGCCGAAAGAAGAAGTATAATTGATGGTAACGATAGTTTTTATGACAGATGCGGCGCGTGGAACGACAACAACAACAACAACAACAGATTTAGTGCGATGATGACAGCCTCGAAGAAGGTTGGAAAACGCTCGGTCGCGACTACTACTACGACGAAGACGACGACAGGGACGACAGGGTTGAGAAGAAGAATCGAGACACAAAACGAAGGGTTAGTGGGGAAGCGTTCCGCGAGCAGCGCCACCTTCTTCTTCTCCGAGAGGAGCTATTCCGAAAGCGCGACAACGATGGGAAAGAGTGACGACGAGGGTGCTTCACCAGCCGCGGCGCGGCAACCGTCGTCGTCGTCGTCCTCCTCCTCCTCCTCCTCCACTTCCTCTTCTTCTTCCTCATCTCCAACACCAACAGCAAGGCCAACAACAAGAGTGAGCGAAACGAGAGTATATTATCCGGGCCAAACGTACGATCCGAGCGAACTCGAGGGCTCATTTGCATCGGCGGCTCCGTCAGCGAGCCAAAAAACTCGAAGAGTACTCAAGAAAGGGAAAGATTTAGACGCGCTCGTCGCGCGATCGATTGACTGGAAAGATGCGAAGATGCTATCGACGCGCTTCGTCTCCGAAACTGGGAAAATCGTGCCGCGAAGACAAACGGGTTTGGGCGCAAAAACGCACAGATTGGTGGTGAAGAATATAAAAATTGCTAGAATCATGGGTGTGTTACCATTTACGGATCGATTACCCCAATTTGCGAGAAGAAGAAAGAATCCATACTCATAGAAAAGGAATACGAGAGAGAAGTGGAGTTTTTTTTGAAGTTGTTTGCTTTCTTCATCCTTCAGCGGTGCTTGCAATCTATTTGACTTAAAGTCATCTTCAGTACCGTACTCGTTTCGAACCTTTTCCGATTTAGCGTCGGGAGCGTTCAAACCGCCTTTCAGGAGTTTTTCAACCTCTGTATTCGTAAACATTTCTGCGTACACGCAACACTCGTAACCGTCGTGGTCCTCGTGAAGTAAACCTTCGAACGGCGCTAAAGAGTTCACTTTTTTTGCCGATGCAGCGCACGCGAGCAAGCAACTGCACTCTGCATTCTGAGGTGTCATAATATAATCGTCTTCAACCACCTCCAAAGAAACAGTTTTTTCAGTCGAGGAGTACTTTTTCTCAAACGCCTTTTTGTACTCGGTCTTGAATCTGTCCGAAGTTGTTGAAAACTTACAGTGAAACTCCGCGTTTTTCTCTACGACGAGCGCGTTCCGAGTTGCTTTCAGTATATGTGTGAGCGCATTTTTACGCACACGCACAGTAAACTTATTATTAGCAGAGTTTTTAATTCTCTTGGACAAGCGATCTTCGTCATCCATGGGCTCGCAAAAATCTTTCGACCGTTTAACGAAGGCGCGCATGCACTTCTCGTTCCATTCTTTGTCCTCGATCAAGATGCGTTCTTTACCTTTTGAGTCTTTACCGACCCAAGTCTTGCCGGGGATACACTTTTTCTGCTCCTCGTTGTTTTTAGGCATTTTGTACATCACATGCGCTTCTTCTTTTTTTGAAGGGAAGTGTGAAGACACGCGATGAAAAGAGCGTATTTTTTTTAGAGGAGAGGAGAGAGGACGAGAGGTTTTTCCATAAGGAACTTTTCTATTGAAAAAATAGAAAGTCTATTTCCAAAAGGAAAAAAATAGGAAATCTATTTCCATATATCATATGGCATATGCATAACTCTTTATAAAAAATAGCGATTTGAAAGGCCCATCTTTTTCAAAAAAAAACAGAGCACTCGCATGCGCTCTCAAAACAGCACTAAAACGACCATTCCAAACGCGCTATGATATAGAATTAAAATCGGCAAAAAGTGGTCAAACACGAACTAATGAGTAGGAGTAGGGAGACATCGTAACCGCGAGATTTTGTTCATTGGTATCAAAATCGCTCTTTTCGACGTGCGTCAAAAAGCGGTGGGGGATTTTTATAGGGAGATTCTTAACTCACTGATTGTGGTAGGTGTTACGCGTTTCTCGTTTACACATCGGATACGCTTTGCTTTTAGCAAACAGTGGCAAAGCGGTGTGGAATGATATGTGTTTGTTCTGATACGGAAGGTTTTGTTCTAATCGATTCGGTCTGCTGGATGAAATCGTCCGCGAGCGCGTGTCGAGAATTAGC
>Ga0255769_10004764_pt1 | contig 13027 bp, 9 predicted proteins | sample 041ome_9_FD_179637 | JGI IMG/M metagenome (GOLD analysis project Ga0255769, IMG submission 179637) | Coastal salt marsh microbial communities from the Groves Creek Marsh, Skidaway Island, Georgia - 041413US metaG (version 2) | ecosystem: Environmental > Aquatic > Marine > Intertidal zone > Salt... | reverse complement strand
GCTATTGGACCTGCACATTATGGTCCCGGAACCTATGCTTTTGGAACAGATTCAAGTGGAAGTATAGGAGTCAAGGGAAAGACTTTATTGAAAGAAATTACTGAGCTCCAACTTATCTTGGATGCTACTCATTTATGTGATCAAAGTTTTTGGGAAGTATTGGAATTTTATCAGGGTCCTATATGGGCAAGTCATAGTAATGTTCGAAAATGGGTGCCAAATGAGCGACAGTTTAGCGATCATCAGATTAAAGCCTTATTGGAACGTAATGCTGTTATTGGAATGGCCTTCGATGCTTGGATGATGTTGCCTAATTGGAAGCGGGGCATTACAGATCCCAAACAAAGTGGATTAAATTTGGAAACTATTGTAAATCACATCGATCATATATGTCAACTAGCAGGGAATTCAAACCACGTAATGATTGGATCAGATTTAGATGGGGGTTTTGGTAAAGAGCAATGTCCTTTCGATATTGACACAATCGCTGACCTTCAAAAATTAGATGGAATCCTTTCTAACCGAGGTTATAGTGATGAGGATATCGATAATATTTTTTCTAAAAATGGCCTCCGCTTTTTAATGGAAAACTTGCCTAAATAACAGTGATTAATTCGCAAAATGCTTTTAAGACAAAGTAATTTGATAAAAACAGATCTTTCAAAAACTTTTGTTTGTATATATTTGATGCAAACCTATAGTTACTTCTAAAACATTCAATCCACATGAGATCAATACTTACTTTTTTAATTATAACACTGCTAAATTTCACCTTTGTTCAGGCCCAACGTCAGTTTGAGACTGAAGCCAGAGCAATAGGCTTAAAAAGCATGGAGGAATTTAAATCCTTTTTAGCACTTCCAAATGACGCTTCAAAACCTGAGGACATAGAAGCAAATATTGCTTGGGCTAAGATGCAGCTTCAGAGTTTAGGTTTTGAAGTAAATACTTTAGAGACTTCAGCATTACCTCTTTTACTTGCAAATCTCAATGTTGAAAAAGGAAAGCCAACTTTGGCATTTTATATGCATTTAGATGGTCAAGCTGTAGATGCATCCAAGTGGAATCAAAAAAATCCTTATGAAGCTGTTTTAAAGGAGATTAAGGGAGCTGAATTCGAAGAAATCAGTTGGGATAAACTCAGTGGAACAGAGGTAGATGATTATCGAATTTTTGCACGCTCTAGTTCAGATGATAAAGGACCATTTGTCATGTTGCTCACAGCTCTGAAATATATCAAAAGTAAAGGTCAATCCCCTGCTTTTAATGTCAAATTAATTTTAGATTTTGAAGAAGAGCAAAGTTCCCCTGGATTGCCAGAAGCTGTTAAAAAATATAAGGATCGATTGGTTGCAGATATGTTACTGATTTTAGATGGACCTGTTCATGCTTCAGGAAAGCCTACTCTCGTGTTCGGAAACCGCGGAATAGCATCACTGACATTGACTACATATGGACCCTTATTGCCACAGCACAGCGGGCATTATGGAAATTATATTCCAAACCCAGCTTTGGACTTATCTAAAGTATTGGCGTCAATGAAAGATGACCAAGGTAGGGTATTGATACAAGGTTTTTATGAAGGGATTAAAATAGATGCTGCAGCAAAAAGAATACTTGAGGGAGTCCCTTCAGAAGAGGAATCAATTAAACAACGTACTCAGATCAAAAGAAATGACTTGGTAGGCACCACCTATCAAGAATCAATACAATATCCTTCCCTAAATATTCGTGGGATGCAAAGTGGTTGGGTAGGCGAAGAAGCTCGTACTATTATTCCTGCAACAGCAACAGCAGAAATGGATATTCGTTTAGTGCTTGAAAGCGACCCTATTAAATTAATTGCAAAGGTAAAAAAACACATTGCTGATCAAGGGTTTACAGTTTTGGATCATACCCCTTCAAAAGCAGAGCGGATGCGCTTTGAACGAATCATTCAAATGAATGCTAAAGTTGCATATCCAGCATTTAGAACGGACACAGAATCCCAAGAAGGAAAATGGTTGGCTAAACTTTTTACTAAATACTATGGTGAAAAGCCTGTCGTGATTCGAACAAGTGGTGGGTCGGTTCCTATTTCACCTTTTGTTTCTGAATTGGGTGTGCCGGCCATAGGAGTACCCACTGTAAATCTCGACAATAATCAGCATAGTCCAAATGAAAATATTCGCGTAGGAAATTACCTTATGGGAATCGAAAGTTTTTTAGCACTATTGAATACCAAATTTTAAAAAGAGATCTTTTTGGCATTATAAAAGAAAAAACCCTTCAGTGATGAAGGGTTTAGTCTCTGAATAACTGAAATTTTATTGAGGAAATTGAGAAGGATTATAGTAATAATCTTCTCGTATAATTTTTCCTTCTTCATTTAAGGTATGTTGCAAGTGCTGCATTACAGTTCCTGTTTTTCCGGATTTTTTGTTTTTAATTATCATTTTTAACCACGAAATAATTACGACATTTCCTCCTTCATAGGCCAGTGCATCTGGATATCCAATTTCTTCAAGATAAACAATTTCGAATGCTTTAAAAGCATTTTCAAGATTAGACATCTCTTCATCTAAGGTCTTGTATTCAAATTCTCCAGAATTCATTACATCATATATCATCGCATTATCGCTATAATAGGAACGAATTTTTTCAACATCCATTTCTTTTAATCCTGAAATCATTAAGCGAATATTTGAAATAAATGGATGGTCTTTGTAAATCACACCATTTTTTCGAGTACCATAAGCTTCTCGCGCCTTTTTCCAAAGTAATTGATCATCATTGACCCACATTCTTATGATTTTGCCTTGTTTATTTATTCTAAAAGTAGCGTATCTAGGCATGGTCAAGTCAACTCCAGTGTTTTTATCATAACCACTCATTCTCTCATAGGTTTTGACATCTGAAATACCATCTTGATCATATTCTAATACGTCTGGATATGAGCCCCCTCTGTGTTTTATTTCGAGGTTGATAACGTTATTACTCAGATAAGTAGAGGTGCTTAGGAGTTGTGATAAATTACGCGGAGTTCTGTCACTTGGAGTAAACCATTTAAAATCCTCAGAAAGCATATTTTTTAAGGTTTCATTATCTCCAGATATAAAAGCAGTATTAAATTTTTCTACAATTTGGATGTTCGGATGCTCAATGTATATATTTCCATTTTTTTTCTTCTGAGCATTTAAGCCAAACATGAATAAGATGAAACTTAAAGCAAGTAGTTTTTTCATTTTGATTGATTTATGATTAATAATACTCAAACATAAAACTATAACCTTAAAGCCCCAAATTTTTAAATACTAAAACAAAAGCAAATTCTTATACTGAACAATCATTATTAAAGTATTCCACACCTATTTAGAACATTATTTAAGGCTAAAAAAGTCCAGAATAGAATGCTATTTAATTTGACTGGACTCACCATGCTTTAGAATTTTGAAAGCTGATCTAACCAAAGAATAAGGTTTTGCCTAAATTTTTAGAGTTCATAAAAATGTTGAGAAAAGGACAGGGTTTTAGCATAGAACATGCTTTCAAAAAAAAGAAAACACAAGAAGGGTTATATCTGATTTGAGTTTACGATAAAATATTTTAAATAAGTTTCAGCATTTTAGCAATAAAAGCTATTTTTGCGCAGTTCTTTGAAAGGGATTAAAAAGATGTATTTTTACATTTTATACAAATATTCGTTTTTCAGCAAAACATGTTTTAAAAGACATTCCTTTTAAGTACTATTAAAATATTAAAGGTCGCGTAGCTCAGCTGGATAGAGCATCTGCCTTCTAAGCAGACGGTCACAGGTTCGAATCCTGTCGCGATCACCATGAAAACTCCACTTTTGTGGAGTTTTTTTTATGTGTTTTTCAAAACCAGAGCTCTTCTACATTTGGATTTATATTCGAGCTTGAAAAAGAATTCTTTGTTCACTAGTTTCCGTTTAATGATTTTTTGTTGCCTAAATTCGTGAGGAAATCAGGTGGCTTTAATAAACGATAATTCAATTTTGTTGAATGAAATTTTAATTAGTAGGCCTAAACATTTAACTTCGTATCCATAAATATCAAATCAAAATATCCAATGAAAATAGGGGTCCCCAAAGAAATAAAATCTCAAGAAGCTAGAGTAGGTTTAACTCCAGCTGGAGCATTAACTCTTATTCGATCTGGACATCAGTTGAGCATTCAAAAAGGAGCAGGTTTGCTCAGTGGTATTTCCGACGAGGAGTACCTCGCCGTAGGCTGTTCGATAGTTCCGAATATTGAAATGATCTATGCTCAGTCTGAGATGATTATTAAAGTTAAAGAGCCTATTGAGGAAGAGTTCAAACTGATACAAGCTGGTCAATTGTTGTTTACCTATTTTCATTTTGCATCTAGCGCCACATTGACCAAGGCTATGATCGATAGTAGAGCTATTTGTTTAGCCTACGAAACGGTTGAAGAAAATGGAAAACTCCCCTTGTTAATACCTATGTCTGAAGTAGCAGGGCGAATGGCTACTCAAGAAGGGGCAAAATATTTGGAAAAACCTTTTGGTGGGTTTGGAATTCTTCTTGGTGGAGTTACAGGAGTACAGCCTGCTAATGTAATGGTTATTGGCGGAGGGGTTTCTGGAACAGAAGCTGCCAGAATGGCCGCTGGGCTGGGAGCTAATGTTACAATTCTGGATACCAATCTGAATCGACTTCGTGAACTGGAAAGTATAATGCCAGCTAATGTTACACCAGTTTTTTCTAATTCCTATACTATCGAACAAGAATTAATGCGTTCACACCTTATAATTGGTACGGTACTTATTCCTGGGTCTAAAGCCCCTAAATTAATTCGGAAAGAGATGCTAGCCAAGATGATGCCAGGGACGGTACTAGTCGATGTTGCTATAGATCAAGGAGGCTGTTTTGAAACTAGTGAACCAACCACTCACGATTCGCCTATTGTGATTAAAGAAGGAATCATCCATTATGCGGTAACCAATATGCCCGGTGCAGTTCCAAATACTTCAACTACTGCTTTAACGAATGCTACTCTCAGCTATGCTCTCCAATTAGCAAATAAAGGTTGGAAAGTAGCATGCGCTGAAAATAAAGCCTTAGAAAAGGGGCTGAATATTATTGAGGGAAAAGTTGTTTATAAAGAAGTTGCGGAAGCATTTGATTTAGAGTATATTGAAGCTTCATCTTTGATGCATTAAAATGGAGTTTACACCCTCTAGGCTGAATCTTTTTACTTTTTTTAGGCTACCCTCTGTATGGTGGTGTGGTATTCGAGTCAAAAAAATTGAAGAAGCGTATTGTGAAGCTAGGGTAGTTCATAGATGGATTAATCAAAATCCATTTCAATCCATGTTTTGGGCAGTACAAGGTATGGCTGCTGAATTGACAACAGGAGTATTAATCATGCAAGCCATACATGAATCGAATCGAAAGATCTCAATGTTGGTTCTCAATAATCGAGCAAATTTTACGAAAAAAGCACGAGGTAAGATTAGTTTTTCTTGTGATCCTGAACAAAAAATTGCAGTTGCTATGAAAGAATTGACCTCTTCTCAAAAACCACAAACCTTATGGCTAACCTCTAAAGGGATAGATTCCAATGGGGATGTAGTTTCTACCTTTGAATTTGAATGGACCTTACTTTTAAAAAATTAAATATGCACCCACCTTTTCTTGATCGATTGAGCTTGCCAGCTGTTGCAGCTCCGATGTTCTTAATTTCTGGACCACAACTGGTCATCGAATGCTGTAAAAACGGAATTATAGGAACCTTCCCCGCTTTAAATCATCGAACCACAGAAGGTTTTGAAGAGTGGGTTATTGAGATTAAAGAAGCTTTAGTAGCTTTTGAAAAAGAGACGGGTAAAAAAGCCGCTCCGTTTGGTGTTAATCTGATTGTTCATCCAACAAATCCAAGAGTACAACCAGATCTTGAAATTTGTATTAAGCATAAAGTTCCATTAATTATTACTTCTTTAGGAGCTGTTTCGGACTTAGTGAATGCAGTTCACAGTTATGGGGGCTTAGTGTACCATGATATTATTAAAAAAAGACATGCAGAAAAAGCAGCTGAAGCTGGTGTTGATGGTTTGATATTAGTAGCTGCTGGAGCAGGAGGGCACGCTGGTGCTTTAAATCCGATGGCCTTGGTAAATGAAATCAAAGCTTTTTTTAAGAAAACGATATTACTTTCTGGATGTATTAGCACAGGTCAGGATATTGCTTCTGCCTTGCAAATGGGTGCTAATCTAGCCTACATGGGGACACGTTTTATTAACGTAAAAGAAAGTATGGCAGATCCAAAGTATCAAGAAATGATCATTAACAGTAAAGCGGAGGATATTGTCTATACGGCTGCTGTTTCTGGTGTTAATGCCAATTTTCTTCGACCTAGCCTTGAGGCTATGGGCATTACTGAGGAACTTTGGTCACAGACTAAAAAAATTGATTTTGGAAGTGAATTAGATGCCGCTAAAGCAGAAGCTCAAGCATGGAAAACAATATGGTCTGCAGGGCAGGGGGTAACTGCAATAGATGACATTAGATCAACAGCAGATTTGATTACTGATCTGAAAAGAGAATTTAAAGTTGCTTTGGAATCCCAACAACAGAATTATAAAACATATTGTTGAAAAGAAAAAAAGAGAAATAGTTCTAGCGAGTTAAACGATAGATCAAAACAGCGGTTCGCTGAATCAAAGCATTCATTGTTTTAATATTGACTGTTTCTTGTGGAGTATGAGCCCCTTTTCCCATAGTTCCCAAACCATCTAGCCCATCTACATAATCTGCTACAAAAGAAATATCAGCAGCACCTCTTCGTCCAGGATCATAGCCAGAAACTGCTCCAAAACCTAAATCCTCACTCACATCACTGAGTTTTTTGAGTAATGCTGCATTACCCTCTGTAGGACCCATGGCAGGATAGCTGTCTGTGAAATTGATAGTGGCACTTGTTTGAGGAAGGTTTTTAGAAACAATTTCCCGCATTTTTGCACGAGCAGTTTCTTTTTGTTCTTCAGAGATAAATCGCAATCCACCATTAACAATCGCTTTTTGTGCAACTACATTGGTTTTTCCAAATACTTCACCGCTACTGGTTTGCTTGTTATAATCAACAAAAGTTCCACCTAAAAGGGTTCCAGGATTAAAAGTCAAATATTCTTCTCCACGAACTTCTTCGTAAAATGCATTGAGAATTCTACTCATTTCAAAAATTGCTCCTGCTCCTACACGATCATTGAATACCCCTGAAGAATGTGCACGTTTGCCTTCTACTTCAACGCTCCAGCCTGAGGCTCCTCGACGCGCGATAGTAGCGTTGCTAAATCCTGTTGCATTTTCAAATCCCAAAGCAATATCTGCTTTTTTTCCCGCTTCAATCAAATCTTTTCGTGAAATAGAGAGTGGTTTTCCCGTACTTTCCTCATCTCCAGTAAAGGCGACCGTAATAGAAGAATCTTTTAATAAATTTAAATCGGCTAAAGCTTTCAACGCATAAAGAACGACTACATCACCGCCTTTCATATCATTAGCACCAGGACCATAAGCGATACTATCGTTAATCTTTTCAAACGTTTGGAAGGGACTATTTTCTTCAAAGACCGTATCAAGATGTCCTATGAGTAAAAGTTTTTTTCCTTTTTTTCCTTCAATTGAAGCAAATAAATGTCCCGCTCGATTCATTTCAGCAGGCATATCAATCCACTGCGTTTGAAATCCAATCTCCTGAAAAGCTTGGTCAAAAACAGTTCCTACTTCTTTGACTCCTTCTAGGTTTAATGTACCGCTGTTGATATTAACAACCTTCTCAAGAAAGGAGAGGCTTGATCCATCAAGGCTTTTAACTTTATCAACAATTTTTCGTTCCGTCCTGTTTAGTTTTTGTGCTTGTGCACTGAAAGATACCAGAGTAAAAAGTAGAAAGGAGTAGAAAAACTTAATCATAGGATTGAGGTTTAAAAATTTTTGGTTAGGGATTTAACAATTTTATTTTCTGCCAGAAATTCTTGAGCAATAACTTTAATTGTAGTGTATAAAGGAATAGCGATGATCATCCCTACAGGACCCAGTAAGGTTCCAGAAGCAAGGATAACAATAAAAATTTCAAGGGGATGCGATTTTACGCTATTCGAAAAAATAAATGGTTGACTGAAAAAATTGTCAATCAATTGTCCGATTACAAAACCAATCATCACATAAGATGCTTTGGGAAGTATAATAGTGCTAAAATCGGAACCTATAAAGCTACTCATCGTTAAAAGCAACATCAATACCCCGCTGATAATTGGACCTAAATAGGGGATTAAGTTTAGTAACGCGCACAAAAAAGCAATGATAAAAGCGTTTTCTACACTAAACACCGCTAAAACAATACTGTAAATAATCATTAAAATACTGATCTGTAAAAGCAGACCTAAGAAATAACGAGAGAGTAAATTCTTTGTTTTATTGATTGATTTTTCTACGCGAGCAGTTACATTATCGTTAACCAATCCTAAGATAATTTTTTCTTGTAAATGACTGTCTTTTAGAAAAAAAAACAAGATGAACACAACGGAAAATAAGCCAATAGTAAATCCACCTAATAATTCTAATGTTTGGTTCAGAAGCTCTGGGAGTAAACCAAAATTAACATTCTGAAAGAGGTTGTCTACAGAAAATTGCTGTTGCCAAAAACTATTGTCTAAATTAAAATACACACTAATTTCTTCTATTAGGGTTTGAATATTTTCTTTTAAAAGATCTACATCCAACAGAGATAAATTTTCGCCTTGTTGAACAAGTAGGGGTACGAAAAGTGAAAAGATACTGATCAGTAACCATAAAAGAAATGCGATAGTAATACTTGAAGCCAAGATGCTTCGCATTTTTAAACGATGCATTAAAAACTTGTTAATAGGTCTGCCAATTAAACTTACGATTGCAGCAATTAGCATATAAATTAAAAGAGTTTTTATCTGGATAAGAAGCCAGACTACAATACTGATACCGATGAGCTGTAATACAGCACGTACGATTCCATTAGCGATTTCTTTTGCATTCATAGGTTAAATATAGCAAAGTTTAGAACTTCAATTCGTTTGTTGTTGTAGAAATACAGTATGGCAGGCCAAGAGTCCAGCAGTTTCTGTTCGAAAACGTTGGAAGCCAATACTTACTGGGATATATCCTAGTTTTGTTGCGCTGTTGATTTCTTCTGAACTAAAATCACCTTCTGGACCAATTAGTAGGGTAACGGAGTCTTTATTTAAGTCAAAAGTTGCAAGATTTTGTTTGGGACTAGATCCACAGTGCGCAATATATGAGGACTCAGGATTTTCCTTAATGTATTCTGAAAAAGGAATTAAGGGGTGAATCTGTGGAAGGAAAAACTGTTGAGATTGTTTTAATGCAGCGATAGCGATTTTTTCAAACCGAAGTGCTTTTGTGATTTTACGCTCAGAATGTGCACATATTAGGGGAGTAATTGAAGTTACACCTAGTTCAGTCAACTTTTCAATCAACCACTCCATGCGATTGTTATTTTTGGTTGGAGCAATTACCAAATGAATTTGTTTTGCAGGAGGTGTGTGAAAAAATGCTTTTACTCTTTTTGCCCGAGCTGCTCTAGATCCTATCTGAATTAATTCTCCCTGCCATTCCAAGCCCATACCGTTGGTCAAGCAAATAGGGTCTCCTACTTTTTTTCTCAGCACTTTAGTTAAATGCTTGCTTTCTTCTTGTGAAAATGAAAAAGTTTGAAGGTCAGCACGAAGTGTTTTGTCAAAAAATAAGACCATAGTTAATATTTTAACCGTGCTTGAGAAGTGTCAGTAATCGCTCCAAATTGTTTTTCTTGGAGCTTATAAAATGCTGCAATCCCTATCATAGCAGCGTTATCTGTAGTATATTTCAATGGGGGTAAAAAGACTTTCCATTGATGGCTTTGTTTTCTATTGCTTAATTGATTTCGTAATTCTGAATTGGCCGCAACTCCACCACCAATAACAATTTGATTCAGGTTATATGCTTTTGCAACTTGCTCGATTTTTTTAAGTATGATTTGAACTAAAGTATATTGTAAACTTGCACAGAGATCGTTTAGATTCTCGTTTATAAAGTTACTATTGTTTTGAGTTTCTTTATGAATGAAGTTTGTGAAGGCTGTTTTCACTCCGCTATAACTAACATTAAAGCCCTTCATATTTGGAATAGGAAAGTTAAATTTATTAGGATTTCCAGTTCTGGCAAGTTTATCTATTTGAGGACCAGAAGGGTAGTCCAGTCCCATCCGTTTTCCACATTTGTCAAAAGCTTCGCCTATAGCATCATCTAGTGTAGTGCCTAAAACTTCCATTTTAAAATAATCCTTGACCAATACAAGCTGAGTATGCCCTCCTGAAACAGTAACACCTAGAAACGGAAACTGTGGTGTTTCAATCCCTTCTTCTTCTATGAAATGAACTAAAAGATGACCTTGCATATGATTTATAGGAATAAGCGGAAGGTTTAATGCAATAGCCAAAGACTTTGCAAATGCACCTCCTACAAGTAGAGAACCCATCAGTCCGGGTCCTTGGGTATAAGCAATTGCGGTTAGCTCATTTTTGTCGATATTTGCTTGCACTAATGCTTGGTCTACGACAGGGATTATTTTGGATTGATGTGCTCTCGATGCCAGTTCAGGAACAACACCACCATAGGTTTTGTGAATGGACTGATTAGCAATACAGTTGGACAGGACCTTTCGTCCACTCAAAACTGCTGCTGCAGTATCGTCGCAAGAGGATTCAATAGCCAGAATAAGTTCTAAATTAGGCAACATAGTGTTTTTTAAAGCGTTACAAAAATAAACGATTCGTATCAAAAAAAGTAAAAAAATAGCGGCAATCCTTTTAGTAAGTCTCCTAATAATTTTGGGGACTATTTTGCTATTGATTTCTACTTCTTGGGTGCAATCAAGTATTCTAAAACAAATAACTCAAAACTTTGAGAAATCAACTCAACAGCAAATTAATTTTGATAAGATCAGTCTTAAGTGGAATGGAAAATTTGAATTATCTGGGGTCTTCATCGGTGATCATCATGATGATACCCTAGCATATGTTAAAAAAATTAGAGCTTCATTTTATGATTTAAATAGATTACAGCAAAATGATTTCAACTTTGATGAATTAGATGCTTCTGGTGTTTATCTAAATATCAAAAAATATCCAAATGAAACTTTCCATTCATTGAAAGTGTTGGTACAAAAATTAAAGAACGTAAAAGCAAAGAAGAATGAGTCGATTTTTAATGTAGAAAAACTATCATTAATTGAATCTCAATTTACCTACTCTGATTTAAATTCAGAAAATAAAGCAGTTCAACTAGTTAATCTAGGTGCTGAGGCTTCTAAAATAATTTTTAAAGGGGATACTTTATCGTTAAACTTGAGCCTTTTGGATGGAAAAATAAATTCCCCTTTTGGAGAAAATATTAAAACCAAAGCCAAGGTGCTGTATCATCCTGGAGTTCTGGAATTAGAAGAATGGGAACTTTTTGCAGAAGAAAACAGTTTGATGGGATCTTTAAGTTTATATGGGAAAGATAACAGTTTTCAAGATTTTTTAAATAAAGGTCGTTTTGAGCTAAATGTTCAAAAAAGTCAATGGAACTTGAGTCCTTTTTTAACTGGGAAATCATGGGGAGAGGAATTAAATTTATTCTCTGCACAGTTTTATGTTAGTGGTGCTTTGAATGATTTTAAAGTAGAATCCCTTTTGTTGAATCATGAGGAGTTTGATTTTTCAGGAGGACTGAGTGTCCAAAATTTTTTAGATCAAAATAGCTCCTGGCAATTGAATCTAGAAGAAGCATCTGTTTCAACGGATCGGTTAACTGATAATATAAAATCACTTGCAGGAATAAACAAATACTTGAAAATAGAACGGATTCAATTTGAGGGAAGAATAGAATCAAAAGCAAATCAAATTGATTTCTCATTAAATTCAAATAATAGTTGGGGGAATTTCATTACAAGTGGATTCTTTAACTCTGGAGTCTTCTTTTCTGAAAAAGCTGAGAAAACTTTTTTTATAAAATCAGATTTTGAGTCCATGAAATTAATTCCTCCTATGGGATCTAAAGCTGCAGTGAAATGGGGGGGAGCTTTGGAATTAAATGGAGATCTTTCAGAAAAAGAAGCTCCAGAATTGGATTGGAAAATAGCAGGGATGTACATAGAAACGCCCAATAATAAATTTTCTGATATTGCCTTAGAAGGAAACTACAACAAACGTCAAATTCGAAACACGTTGGGAGTTGAGAACTCCTTAGTTGGATTAAAAAGTGATCTACTCTTTGATTTTTCCAACACGATCCCAGAATATACCTTGGCTGCGAATCTTACAAAATGGGATTTGAATCATTTAGGGCTTCGATTGGGTCAAGGAAAACGTGAATTTCAAGGAGTGATTCTCGGAACACTTAAGGGACAAAATATTGATGACTTGAGTGGATCCATTAAAATTTCATCAGCAAAAATTAAAAATGAAAATGAGGTCATTGATATAAATCCAATTACAATTTCTCAAAGGTTTGTTGATGGGGAAACCCAATTGGAAATAATAAATTCTGATTGTATTTCAGGTGTCGCTAAAGGTAAATTTAAAACCTCACAATTGAGGTACCTCTTTCAGCATACATTACATGAGGTTTATCCTTTTTTACCTTTTGTAGAAACTCAAAAGGGTCAGGAATTAACATTTAATTTGAAGTTATATAAAAAACTACTCGACGCTCTGTATCCTGATTTTTCAATTTCAGAAAATATTTCTTTAAAGGGAACAATTGATTCGGATATTAAAAACTCTAACATTACATTAGACGCTCCTCTGCTCCGCTGGGACACTGCACAACTGGAAAATCTTCATTTTCAAATTGACACGAATAACCCGATTTACAACACTTTTTTGAGCGTTGATAAACTATCGCATCCTTACTTTAAAGGGAAAGCGTTTCAAATGATTAGTACGGAATTGAAGGACACCCTTTATTTTCGTTCTGAGTTTACGAAGC